>Ga0114922_10000107_pt1 | contig 73777 bp, 64 predicted proteins | sample AartaG_FD_100975 | JGI IMG/M metagenome (GOLD analysis project Ga0114922, IMG submission 100975) | Deep subsurface microbial communities from Aarhus Bay to uncover new lineages of life (NeLLi) - Aarhus_00045 metaG | ecosystem: Environmental > Aquatic > Marine > Oceanic > Sediment | place...
TATCGGTTATTTTAATATAATTTTAGTATTAAATAGCTGTATTATTTTAGAACACTATGTTAAATAATATTATTCTTAAGGTTTACTTGGTTTGTTTTGGGAATTTGGTCGGATTGACCTATAATACATATACAATTTTGTAATAACAAATTTTTGAAGGAATATATTTATTATATTGTTAAACAACTGGATTTTAAGCTTAATGCAAAAAATAGTTCTATTATACACTCACATTTTTCATTAAGCCAAGTTTTCAAGTATCTATACTATGAAAAAAGCAATCAATATAAGACTAGATGAATCGTTATTATCAGATTTAGATAACTATGCAAAAGAATTAGATAAAACAAGAACATATATTATTGAAAAAGCTGTTGGTACATATTTTGAAACATTAGATGAGATGATTTCAGATAAAAGAATTGATGAAGTAAAAAAAGGAAATGTAGAAGTTTTTTCACTTGAACAAGTTGCTCAACAACTTGGTTTAAAGTAATGTATAAAGTTATTGTTCCAAAATATGCTTTAAAAGAATTATCAAAAATTGATAAAGAAAATCAGCAATTAATTTTTAATAAAATCAAAGATTTAGAAAATGGTATCTTTGATAATGATAAATCTTTCTCGTTCCTTAGTTATACTGGGAAATGTATATTAAAAGTAGTTATTACAATTGAAGTGTGATAAAAAAACAAAGTCCAAATATATACTTGATTTATTTAGCCACTTATGGCATAATAAAATATATAATTTAAGGACTTTATTATGACTAGATTACATTTATTAGAAAAAGTAAAAGAGAGAAAAGAACAAATTGGATTAAGTATTGATACTTTATCTAAACTTTCACACCTTGGAAACAGAACTGTTACAAGGTTTTTAAGTGGTGATGATGTAAAACTTAGCACTCTTGAAAAAGTTACAAATACTTTAGGGTTAGACTTTGCTGGTAATGAAGTTTTAAATATAGATGCACTTATAGATAAAAGAGCTAGTGAAAAAGCTTTATATATTATATCTCTTGTTCAAGATACATCAGCCCTTGAAATGCAAGGTTTAGAAAATGATGATATTAATATATTATTTCAAGAAACAAAAGAGCAGTTTTTAACAGGTGTTTATCACAAAAATTTATGGGCAAGTTAATATAAACTATGAAAGATACAACAAAAATAAAAGGTGCAACGTATGTAGATGATATATCAGGTTTAAAGCTTGATACATCTATACATTATACAATGAAAGAGATATATTTATATGAAGCTAAAAATATAACTAAAGCTACTTTAAAATACCTATCAGCAAAACCAGATAAGAAATTAGCACCATTTACTTATGAATGGTTTTTAACACTTCATAAAGATATGTTTGCAGATGTTTGGGATTGGGCAGGAAAAACTAGAACAGTTGAATTAAGTATAGGTGTTAAAGCTTATCTTGTAAGTACTGAGATTAAAAAACTTGTAGATGATTTGGAATTTTGGGAGAAAAATAAAAGTTTTGATGTTATAGAGATAGCTTCAAGACTACATCATAGAGCTGTACAAATTCATCCATTTTTAAATGGTAATGGTAGATGGTCAAGAATGTTAGCAAATATATATCTAAAACAAAATAATTTAGAAGCAACAAAATGGAATGAAAATCAATTATCAAAAGAAAATCCTCATAGAGATGATTATATTATAGCTTTAAAAAAAGCAGATAATGGGGATTATACATCTTTAATAAAAATGCAGAGTAATATATTGTAAAAACATACTTTTTGTGTTACAATTATTATGTTAAGTATATATCATTATCAATTTAAAAAAATATGATAATATTATTTATTAAATCTAATTAGAATAGAGTCAATAACCAAAAATGCAATTTTTATATCCGAACGTTTTTTTTGTAATGTTAATACCATTGATTCTTTTAATAGTTTTAATTTTAACATCAAAAGATACTATGCAAAGACACTTTTCAAAATCAATCCTTGATAAACTAAGTGTTGGTGGTAAAAGTTTAAATAAAACTACTAGAAATGGATTGTTATTTATAACATTATTATTATTTATAGTTACACTTTCACGACCTGTTATAAATCAAAAAGAACAAGATATAAAACAATCTCTTATCCCTATAGTAATCGCACTGGATGTTTCAAAGTCCATGATGGCAAATGACATCTATCCGAATAGAATAGAGTTAGCCAAAAAGAAACTAAAAGAGATAATAAACCTTTCAAAGAACTCAACTATTGGTGTTTTGTTATTTGCAAAAAACTCTTTTATATTATCTCCTGTTACTGAGGATTTTATATCGTTAAACTATATCGTTGATAACCTTGATACAAATTTAGAGTTTTCAAATGGTTCAAATATTTTTGCTGTTTTAGAGGCAACTTCTCATATGCTTTTGGACTATAAAGTTAAAAATTTAATCATCTTAAGCGATGGTGGAAATGATAATGGATATGATAAAGAGATAGAGTTTGCAGTAGAAAACGATATAGCAATATATAGTGTGGGAATAGCTACTTCACAAGGTGCTCCAATACCAGTAAAAAATGGTTACCTTACAGATTCACAAGGAAATATTGTTAACGTTAAACTAAATAAATCTATTAAAAATCTTAGTTTAAAAACACAAGGTGGATATATAGACTATACCTTAGATACTAGTGATATAGATGCAATAATCACACAAATAAACAGTCAATCAAAAAAAGAGGAACTTACAACAAAAAAGATTAAGACATATACTGAACTTTTTTATTATCCATTGGCTTTTGGTATTTTTGTATTGTTTTTAGCACTTAGTTCTTTACCTAATATTATATTTAAAAAGAAAACTATAAATAGTTTGATGGTTATTGCACTTACATCTTTATCATTTATACCATCTAAAAGTATTGCATCATTTTTTGAGTTTGAAAATATTGAAAATGCAACTAAGCATTATGAAAATAGTGAGTTTAAAGAAGCTTCAACTGAATATAGAAAAATATCACAAACACCGCAAAGTTTATATAATCTTGCAAACTCATTATATAAAGAGAAAAAATATAAAGAGGCTATAGATACATATAGTAAAATAGTTACTACCAATAAAGAGTTAGAATCTAAAAAGTTGCATAATATAGCAAATAGTTATGTAAATACAAACAACTTAAAAAAAGCAAAAGAGTTTTATGAAAAGTCATTAAAATTAAAAGATGATAAACAAACGAAAGAGAATCTTGATATTGTAAATAAAGAGCTTGAAAAACAAAATAAAAAAGATGATAAAAAAGATAAGAAGAATGACAAAAAAAATAAAAATGATAAAAAGAAAGAGAATCAAAAACAAGAAAAGAATAAAGAAGATAAAAAACAAAAAGATAAAAATAGTGATGATAAAAAAAAGAAAGATGAAAAATCAAAAAATAAGAATAAAGATGAAAATAAAAAAGATGATAAAAAAGAGAAAAATTCAAATAATACTCAACAAAAAAAATCAGAACAACAAATAAAAAAAGAAGCTATTTCAGATATGGAAGAGAAAAAATGGATGAAGATGTTAAATAAACAAAAAACACCTGTTTATTTACAAAAAGTAAAAACTCAAAATAAAAGTGATATAGATGAAAATCAACCTTGGTAAGATAAAATTATGAATATAGAAAAATTAAAAGATATTTTAGAAGAAAACTCAAAAGAGTTAAATGAAGAGTTTAAAAGACTTATTCATGGTCGTGGTGGTTTATATGAAAACTGGAAGTTTTTAACTATTGATTCTATTGATGATATTTTAAGTATTGCTTTTTTTCAGCCAATTGAAAAAGAGTTAGAATATGAACTTTTATCTATCTTTAAAGAGTTTATAAAAAATACAAGACATAACACTATAGTTCTACAAAGAAGATATATAAAAGGTACTTCAACGCAAGTTTTAGAAGGTAGTTTAAAAGATGATTTATATGTAATAGAAAATGGTATTAAATTTAAACTAAACCTTTTATCTAATCAAAACAATGGTTACTTTCCTGATATGAAAAATGGAAGAACTTTTGTAAAAGAAAATGCAAAAGATAAAAAAGTTTTAAATCTATTTTCATACACTTGTGCATTTAGTTTATCTGCACTTAAAGGTGGGGCTTTAAGTGTATCAAATATAGATATGAGTAAAAGTGCATTAACTACTGGACGAAGCAATCACCATCTTAATAATATAGATACATTTAATGTAAAATTCTCACCATACAATATCCTAAAATCATTTTCAAGAATAAGAAGAGATGGTCCATATGACCTTATCATCATCGACCCACCAACATTACAAAAAGGTAGTTTTGAAGCTACTAAAGATTATAATAAAATCATCAATAAACTTGAACAAATTAGTTCAAAAGATTGTATTGTGTTAGCTTGTTTAAACTCTCCAGATTTGAAAAGTCAATTTATAATAGATATATTTAAAGATGTTGCGCCATCATTTAAATATATAAAAAGATTAGATAATTTAGACGAGTTTCCTTGTATAGATGAAAATAGAAGTTTGAAGAATTTAGTATTTAGAAAAGGTACACATAATGAAATTTTATAAAATATTTTTATTACTTATTATCCCATTTATTTTATCTGCTAAAGTTACTTTAACTGCACCTGATGATTTTTTTAAAGGTGATAAAGTAGTATTTAAAATCACTGCAAGTGGTGGAGAGGTTAAATTTCCAAATATATCTAATATAGATGGAGTTGCTGTTCAAAGTGCTGGGACATCTAGTGCGATAACTATTGTAAATGGTAACAGAAAGCAAAAGCTTGTTAAAACTTTTGCAATAATTGCAGATAAAGATATTACAATCCCATCATTTAAAATATCTATAAATGGTAAAATTGAACAAACAAAACCAAAAATAATAAAGATGAAATTAGTAGAAAAAACTATCTCTTCGATATATGATATTGAGATTAAAGTAAATAAAAAAGAGAGTTATGTTGGTGAGGATATTTTATTTACATTGATATTTAAATATCAAAAAGACACACAACTAGTTGATCTTAATTTTTACAAACCTAACTTTGAAAACTTTTGGACAAAAGAGCTTCAATCTAAACAGCAAGTTATTGAAGGCAATTATGTAGTTCATGAACTTAACTATCTTTTGTTTCCTCAAAAAGATGGAAAACTATCTATTGATCCACTTAGAATTGATGCAATAGTAAGCGATAATAGTTCACAAAACTATGGTTTTTTTAGTACACAATCAACTAAAAGTATCCCTATTTATTCAAATAGATTAGATTTAAATGTAAAGCCATTGCCTAAAGATATAAAACTTATAGGTGATTTTGAAATATCTTCAACTATTGACAAAACTAATATAACTCAAGGTGAAGCAATATCTTATAAACTAACTATAAAAGGTAGAGGAAATCTTGATGATTTAGATGAGATAAAATTATCAATACCAAATACAACTATATATGATAATCCATCAAAGAAAGAGTTTGATATACAAGATGAACTTTATGGTGGAGTGTTTAACAAAACATACTCAATAGTAGCACAAAATGATTTTGTAATACCACCAATAAGTTTAAAATACTTTGATAAAAAAACTAAAACTATAAAAACTATAAAAACAAAAAGTTATGATATAAAAGTAAAAGGTGTCGTTAAAAAGGCAGCTATCTTAGAGGTTGCTAAAATAAAGCAAACACCTATTGTTTCATTAGCTACTCAAAACATTCAATCTAATGTAGTAGAAAAAATTATAAAAACTACCGATAAGCAAAAGATTGTATTTTTTATACTTGGTATGATTTTTTCAACAATTCTAATTAGTCTATACTTTATATTTAAAAATAAAACATCTAAAAAAGAGGAAACTCCTCTTGATAAACAAATAAAAAAAGTAAATAGTTTAGATGAGTTACTAAAGGTATTAGTTGTTTATATCAATATTGATAAACAATTAGATAAAATTATCTATAATTTAGAAAACAAAAACAGTGAAATAGAACTTAAAAAAGTTAAAAAAGAAGTTTTAAATATATTAAAGGATAAAACATTAGAAATAAAATTTTAATACTATTTATTATTAATATTTTACCTTTTACATATATTATGTCCCAGGAACTACAATGGGGCGAAAGTAGTAAAATTGGTATCACAAAAAAAGATATTGATTCTATTATTAAAAATTATGTAAAAGAGAACTATCCATTAAAAGTTGAAAAGTTTCATAACGATTTAAAAGTACAAAAAGAGGATAAGCTAAAAAAGTTTTTAAATGTTACTTTTATATCTGGTGACTTAATGTGGCAAGATAATAAAGACAATAAAGATTTATTGATGTCAAAACTTGAAGCTAAAATATATTGTAAAAAACTAAATCTAGCTACAAAAAGAGATTGGAGATTACCAAAGTATGATGAGATGTTAACCTTGGTAAACTACTTTAGATATAAACCTGCTGTAATAGATGATATAAATCATATAGCTATAAACAGATACTGGACAGCAAGTGAAAACTCTAGTGATGTTAGTGCCACATGGTATGTAGATTTTAAATTTGGGGAAACTGGTTCTGCACTTAGATACTTAAAATATAACGTTAGATGTGTTAGAGATATTTCGCAAGTTGAGGGTGAATTTTAATGAGATATTTATTTTGTAGCTTAATCTTATCTTCAGCCCTATTTTCAAATAACTTTATAAAAAGTGAAAATATAGTTATAGATATTAAAAAAAATATAATGTGGCAAGACAATCATGAAAATATAGAGTTTACAGAAAATTGGACTTTTTCTAAAGAGTATTGTAAATCTTTAACATTAAATGGATATACAGACTGGAAACTTCCATCAATAAAAGAGTTACAATCTATTGTAGATATAAGTAAAAAAAAGCCATCAATAAATTCAGAATTTAAATTTGTGGTGCCAAGTAGTTATTGGTCAAGATCACAAGACTTAGTAAATAAAAGCAACGCATGGTATGTTGGATTTAAGACTGGTGCAACATTTAGAGATAGTAAAGATTATGATTGTTATATTAGATGTATACGTACAAGGTTTCAAAAATGATATATCTAAAAAGTATAATTTTAAATAAAATTCTTATTTTGTGTTTACCTATATTTTTATATGCGGTAGACAATCCATACACAAAGTTAAAAGTGGATGAAAAAGTAAACCTTTTAGTAAACTATTTTGTAAACAAAGAATTAAAAGCAATAATACCTCCTAAGCCAATAAAAGAATCTATCAAAGATGATTCACCAATAAACCCTGTAAAATATGAATTATATTTTAGTTATATCCAAAGACTAAAAGCGATTAATGATTCACGGATAGAGGAACAAAAAAGTATTGATGAAAAACATGCAGGTAAGATTGGATTTTATAATGGAAAATCAAATAGACTAAAGCTTTTCTATGAAAAAGAGGAAAACCTCCATCCTATACTACAAAATAGTTTTAACAAAGTATACAAAATTTTATACGGTAAGCCAAAACTAAAAAATCTTAAATTTAATAAACAAAGTGGCAAAATAACTGCAACTGTATGGGTAGATAGTATCTATAATTATCAGAAGTGGAAAGAGCAAGAGATTGATATAGAGATACCCTTAGGTGTTAGAGATATATTTGTAGATCAATATAGAACAGCTAGAGTTTACATAAATTTCGACTATAAAAATAATCTTTTAAAAATAAAAGATTTAACAGTTTTATTTAACAAAAAATCATATAAAGCAATCTTTATAAATAACATAAATGATTCAATTAAACTTGTTATCAAGATAAATGATGATATATTCAAATTTGCAAGAATCGAGGATTAAAAATGAATAAAAAAATTAGTGTGTTATTACTTTTAAGTACAATAGGGTTTGCAAGTGAATACTATGCAAAAGTTGAGCCTGTATCTATATACAATGTAAAATCGTCTGTTTCAGGAAAAGTACTATATGTCAATAAAGATATTGAGTCTAAAAATATAAAAAATGAGACTATTGTTAAAATTGATGCAAATGTTAATAAAATAGATTTAAAACAATCAAAGATTAAACTAAAAGGTCTAAAAGATATTTTAACAATCGAAAAAAATACTTTAAATAGCTTTAAAAAGGTATCTTCAAAATCAAGATTTGATAAAGACAATCAAAGAATAAAAATATTAAATGTAACATCATCTATTAGTGATTTAGAGACAAAGATTGCAACATTAAACGATTTTATTACGAATAAAACTTTAAAAGAACAAAATAAATATATTTATAATATAGCTGTAGAGATTGGTGACTATGTAAATCCAGGAACTCTTTTATATACAGCAATGGATTTAACAAAAGGTAAGCTGGAGATATATATACCTATATCTAAAGCAAATGATATAAAAACAAAAACTATATATTTAAATGGTGTAAAAACTGATTTAAAAATATCTAAACTTTATACAGTTTCTGATACTAAACATATATCTTCATATAAATGTGAAATAAATATCCCAACACCAAAAGAGTTCTCGCGCCTTACAAAAATAGAATTTAGATAACAGCTATTGACTTATAGAGAACTATTTACACAACACAAAATTGTGCGGCAACTTTCAACCGTACAATTTATTGCATACTTTGGAGCATGGTTTTCAAATGTAGCAATATATTCTATGCTTATAGATTTTGGAGCTAGTGCTTTTTTAATAGCATCAGTTACAGCTATGCATCTTATTCCTGGAGTAATTTTATCACCATTTAGTGGTAGTATTGTTGATAGGATTTCTGTAAAACCTTTAATGATAACTTTACTAACTTTAGAACTTACCATGACACTTTGTTTCTTATTTGTAAACTCAATTAATGATATTTGGATGTTGTTAATATTTTTATTTATAAGAATGGGTAGTGCATCTATATTTTTTACAACAGAGATGACACTTTTACCAAAACTATTATCAGGTCAAGCTTTAGTAAAAGCAAATGAATTACACTCTATTATATGGTCATTTACATTTGCTGCTGGTATGGCTATGGGTGGAGTTATTGTAAATATATTTGGAGTTAAAGTATCATTTATAATTGATGGTATGTTTTTCTTAACTGCATTGGTTATATTAAGTCAAATTGATTTTAAAGTAAAAGCAGTAAAATTAGATGAGCATATATTTCAGTCTATAAAAGATGGTATAAATTATCTTCAAAAGAATAAACATCTATTCCACTATATGTTTTTACATGCAATTGTTGGACTAACTGCTTTTGATACATTGGTGACTTTACTTGCAGATTATAAATATAAATATGTTTTAGCTGTACCATTAGCAATTGGTATTACAAATGGTATTAGAGCTTTTGCTCTTATGATAGGACCGTTGATTATTAGTAATTGGATAAGTAAAGAGAGACTATTTTATCTATTTATAGTTCAAGGTATCACTATAATTATATGGTCACTTGTTCAAGATAGTTTTTACTTTGCACTATTTGGTATATTTTTAACAGGATTAGCAACTACAACTATATGGTCATACACATATGCAATGCTTCAAGAGAAAGTAGAACAACAATATTTAGGTAGAGTATTAGCATATAATGAGATGTTATTTATGATTACAAATGTAGCTACAACTTTTTTCATTGGATTAATGGCAACTTTAGTAGGACTTGATATAATTACAGCAATTTTAGGAGTAGCATTTTTTGGTGTTGCTTATTACTATAGAATAATTTTTTTAAAAAAGGATTAAAAATGGAAGAAGAGTTAGGGATGGACAATATTGAACAACGCGTTTTATTGTTAGGATTATATAAAAAAGAGGATAGTGAAACATTTAATGATGTTTTAGGTGTTATGGAACAAACAAGAGTTTTCACTAAAAAAGTTGGAAAAAAATATCTTAAAAATTTAAAAGAATTAAATTATATACTAGATGATAGTTTCACAGTAATAGGTTTAGCAAAAGCAAAAGAGATTGAACAAGAGTTTAAGATATAAGAGTTTATAAAATAAACTCTTATATCTTTTTCAGTAACTCAAAATCATGAAATGAAAATATTTTATTTTCTTCTATATTATAACTTTCTACGTTAAAACTTACATCATCTCTAACTATAAATTCACTTAATTGTTCAATATCTAATTCTATTTTCTCTTCAGTTAAAACTAAAAAATCATCACTGTAAACTCTAAATACTTCATTTAAATTCAACATCATTTGTAAGTTTAATGATACATTTTCTAAGTAACTATTACCCTCTTCCCAACTGTATTTTATGTTAATATCATTTAGATTATGAATAGCGATTAAGTAGATATATTTATATTTTATATTATAACTATTTTTTATAAGCATTAGGTCAAAATAGTTTGAGTTATAACATTTTGTTATTTGGTCTTTGTAAAAGTATGCAAATCTTTCTTGTTCAAGTGCAGTTGTAGGAAGTTGACTTATTGTTTCATCAAGTTTGATATTTGATAAAACTGCTACTGCAGCATCTACAATCATTTTTTGAAAATCTTTACCCTCTAAACTTTTTATCTCACTAACTGCTTCAAGAACAGTTTTTTTAGATTTATATATTCTACTTGTAGTCATCGCATCAAACACATCACATACAGCCATGATTTGAGATTCTAGTAGTATTTCATCACCTTTTAAACTATGAGGATAACCACTACCATCATATCTTTCATGATGTGCTTCGATACATGTAGCTAACTCTTCAAACATAGGTACTTTCTTTAAAATATCCACACCTAAAGATACATGTTCTTGTATAAGTTTATACTCAACAGTATCAAGTACTCCTGGCTTTAATAAAATCGTATCAGGTATCGCAATTTTACCTATATCGTGAAGAATTCCTGCTTGATATATATTTTCACAAATTTTATCATCAAGCTTCATATATTGAGCTATCATTTTAGAATATGTTGCAACTCTTTGTGAGTGTCCACCTGTATATGTATCTCTATCCTCTATCATTTTAACAAGTGCAAATAAAGTTTTTTGATAATTTTTTACTTTTTCTTCTTCTAACTGTTTTGTTTCAAGAGTTTTTTGCTCAACTAGCGTTTCAAGATTTTTCTTATATCCTTCATTTTCTTTAAACTGATTTATTTTATATATAACTTTATAAAGAGTAGAGTTAAGTTGTTCAAAGTCTATTGGATTTAGGATATACCCATCAACTCCTATTTTAATAGATGTTGTGAAGTTTGAAATATCTGAGTATGCTGATACTATAATTATATTTTGATGTTCATTTATCTCTTTAATCTTTATGGACATATCAAGACCATTTAATTTTGGCATTCTAATATCTGTTAAAACTATATCATATTTGTTGTTTTTATAAAGTTCAAGCCCCTCTTCCCCATTGGAAGCTATATCAATATTTGTAAAGAAATTCTTTAGATACCTTGCAACACTTTGTCTTAATATATCCTCATCTTCAACATAAAGTAAAGTAATATTTTTTGACAACTCTTTAAGTAAATGTAAATCATTCATAAAAGCACCTATAACTCTATATTTAAACTTTTAAACTCTTTTATAATAGAAAATTCACGCTCAACAATATACTTTCCAAGTGTCTCTTCATCATTTTTAGGTAAATCAAACAACAATACTATCTCATTCTCTTTATCATTTTCTATAAATTTTAGCACTTTTGCTTTAGATGATATGCGTTGTGAATTTTGGGCTAAACTATTTAAAACTTTTATATGAGTACTAAACCCCATTGTTAAATCTATCTCATCATCCTCTTTAATAATAAAATCTATTTTTTTGATTATTAATGAGATTGAATTTAAAGATATATCTTTAATAGTTGTTTCAATTTTTTTCCCTGTGTAGTGTAATATAGTTTTAAAACTATCATCTATCTCTACACGAACCATTTTTCTAGTTTTTGGTGAAAATGTTAAAATATTAGGTGAAGATAATGTTATCTCTCTAGTTGCTGAATCTATAGCAACTAACTTTAACTCAACAGGATTATCAAATAGCGGTGTTTCAACAACTGTAAACTTTTCATATGATATAGATTTTGTTTGAATATAAGGAACATGAACTATAATATTCTTTTTATCAACCTCTATAATGTACCCATCATGGATAATAGGTACACCCCTATAGTGGTTTACAAACTCTATGGGAGAGTGTTGTTTACTAATGATTTCAAACTTTTTAAGTAAATCATCCTCTTTATCAAGCTCGTCCTTATCTAAAACTTCACTTGTATATGATAGTTCATTTGCTACTTTAAACAAAGCATTACCAAGTAGAATTCTATCAACTGGTTTAGGGATAAAATCACATACTCCTAAATGTATAGCATCTAATAAGTTCTCAGTATCACAATGAGCAGAAACAATTATTATTTTTATTTTGGGGTCTATTTTTTGCAATGACTTAATTAAATCAAAACCATCCATTTTAGGCATTGTTATATCTGTCAAAACTATATCAGGAATATTTTGTTTATATCTTTCTAACCCCTCTAATCCATCTTTAGCTATATAAACTTTTTTAAAAAGCTTTTCTAAATATCCAGACATCTGTTTTAAAATAGCATTGCTATCTTCTACATATAAAATAGTAAGGTTCTGTGTTATGTTTTTTAACTTAATTAAATCATTCATTTTAACTCCGAAATTTGTTTCATTATTAATATAATATCATCATAAGCTAATGGTTTTTTAATATAAATATCAGATAAGTCATCCTGAAACTTTTCAGAACCTCTTGATGCTGTTATAAATACCACAAATATATCTTTAGTAATATCTTTAATCTCTCTAACCATAGAGATACCATCCATCTTTGGCATCTTTATATCTGTGATTATTACTTCAAAATTTTTATTGTTTGGGTCTTCTTGAGTATTTTTAAATGTTTCAAGTCCCTCTTCTCCATTTGTGCAAATAATGACATCATCAAAAAATTTACTTAAAAATAGACCTGTACCTTTACGTATCTCCTCTTCATCATCAACAAATAATACTTTGTAACCTTTTATTTTTTCTCTTAAATTTAATGTATCACTCATATTATCCCCTTATCTAACTTCACATGGCAGCTTTATTTTAAAACAAGCTCCATATTTACTATTTTCAACTTCTATTATACCATTTAAATGCTTTTCAATAATTGTTTTACTCATATAAAGTCCAAGTCCAGTACCACTTTTCTCATATTTTGTAGAGAAATATGGATTAAATATTTTATCCATAATATCTGATGGAACGCCACCTGCATTATCACAAATATCTATATAAATATTGTTATTATTATCCTTTATTGAAACCTCTATTTTTTTATTTTTTATATCTTTACAAATTAATGCCTCTTTAGCATTATTAATAATATTTACAATAACCTGTTTTAACTCACTTGAATATATTTTTATCTTTTTATCACTATGAAAATGTGTAATAATATCTATATTACTGTCTTCTAGTGTTTTTCCAATAATATCAAAAGCTTCATTAATTATATCCTTAGGAGAAACTATTTCAGTTTCTTCTGTTTGTTTAAAGAAGTTTTTAAAATCATCAATGGTTTTAGATAATTCCTTCGTATAATTTAATATCTCTTTAGCATTATTTTGTAAGGTGGTATTGTCAATCATATCAAGCTCTATATCAGCCATAATATTATTTGCACCCATTGCTATTACACTCAATGGTTGTCTCCACTGATGTGCAATCATAGATATGATTTCACCCATAGCTGCTTGACGGGATTGGGATATTAGTATATTTTCTTGGGCTTTTAAATTTCTTTCTACCTCTTTTCTTCTTTCTACCTCTTTTTTCAATTTATCAATCGATATAGTTGAATTATTAAGTTCAGTTAACATTGTATTAAATGATTTTGATAACATAGAAATTTCATCATTTCCATTTTCATCTGCTTTAAGGTTGTGTTCACCCTCCCCAATACGATATGCTATTTTAGATAGTTTATTAATTGGAGAACTAATCCACATACCTATAAGTAAAGATATAAACAACAATAATAAGGTAACTATAACTCCTACATATATAATTATCCTATTTAACTCTTTACATGACGCCATTGCTTCATCTTTACTATATCTAATTACAATATGCCATGCCTCATCTTGATTCCCTTTGATATGGTCTTCTTTACTATGTTTACTTCCAAAACATATACCATTTGAATTTGAGGTAAGAAGTACAGGTGCATATGCAACAATATCATTATCTAATAATATAGAATCCACTTTCATACTTTCTAAAGGTCTCAACAACTTTTTATCTACTTTTGTTGACAAAGGTGGTTTATGAGACTCTAGTACAACAAGCCCTTTAGTTCTTACAATTTTCAAATCTCCATGATTTAGTTCCGAATAGTGTTTAATAACATTACTTAATGACTCCGCAATATTAACATTAGCTTTTAATATACCTATAATTTTATTATCTTTTTTTATAGGTATAGTTACCCCTATAACATAACCTTTTACACTTTTATCAAATCCTCTATCATCAAAAAAAGTTTTCCCTTTTCCATTATTAAAAGCCTCTTTCCACCAATATTTATGAGAATGTGCCAAAGTTGACAGTTTTCCAGTAGTTGCTATCATAACACCATAAGTATTAGTAATAAAAATTTCTCCATAAACTCCTGGCAATATTTTTTGCTGAGACTTTAGATACAAAGCTAATGGGTTATTAAGATACGGTTTAATAAAAGGATCCTCAGCATTTTTTGCCTGTATCCATCTATTGTTTAGCTGTTCTATTTTATCTTTTTGTTGAGTCTTATTTAATGCTTCATATTTACTATTACTCTTGGTAAGAGTATTTTGTAATAGTGGAGAAGTACCAATTGTTTTTACAATAGAAAGTTTTTTTCCTAACTCTAACTCTATTAAATATGCGGAATCGATGGCTTTTTCACTAAGTTTAGTTTTTTCACTACTTATAACATTATTATAACTATAATTGCTATATAAATATGAAACTGTAGTTAATAAAAATATACCAGCTAATGTCATAATCAATGATATTTTATATTTTAATTTCATAATTTCATCTCTTTATCATATATGGTAGCTCTATTTTAAAACAAGCTCCACCATTTTCATTTAATACACTAATTGTTCCATTTAGATGTTTTTCAACAATAGTTTTTGACATATAAAGGCCAAGTCCTGTACCACTTTTTTCATCTTTTGTACTAAAGTATGGATTAAATATTTTATTAATAATATCTTCAGATACACCACCAGCATTGTCACAAATTTTAATCTCTACTTTACCTGTAGTATCTTTTATATATATAATTATTTTTCTATTTTTTATATTATTATCAACCAATGCTTCTTTTGCATTTTTAATGATATTTATAAATACTTGCATCAATTCTCTTGAGTATGTTTCTATTTTTCTACCATTTTTAAAATTTGTAACTACCTCTATCTCATGGTTTTCTAAAGATTTCCCAACCACTTTAAATGCTTCATTAAATATATTTTCAGGGAGAATATTTTCTACTATTTTAACAGGTCTAAAGAAGTTTTTGAAATCATCAATTGTTTTTGATAACTCTTGTGTTTGCGCTAAAATTTCTACTGCTCCATGTTTCAATGTTTTATTATCTACTATCTCTAACTCAATATCAGCCATAATATTATTTGCACCCATAGCAATAACACTTAATGGCTGCCTCCATTGATGAGCAATCATACTTATCATCTCACCCATAGCAGCATGACGTGATTGAGCAATCATTATCTCTTCTTTCTCTTTTATCTCTTGTTTTAGATGAACCTCTTTTGTAATCTCTTGTTTAATCCCTAAATAATTTATTATTTTTCCATTCTTATCATCAATTGGTATAATTATTGCAGATTCCCAATACTCTTCACCATTTTTTCTTTTATTTTTAAATGTCCCCGTCCATACAGTTTCATTAGATATTTTATTCCACAATTGTTTATATTCTTCTTCTGTTGTAAAACCTGATTTTAATATATTTGGATTTTTACCTATAACCTCTTCATATCTATATCCTGTAGACTTACAAAAACAAGGATTTACATATTCTAAATTTCCATCTCCATCTGTAATAACTATAGATATAGGAGACTTATCAATTACTGTTTTTAAGTTCATTAACTCTTTTTCTTGCATTTTCTCTTTTGTTCTATCTTCATAAGATGCTACTATATCTCCATTTGATAACTTAAATACATAGTTCTCTCTCCAACCTACTAGTTTAGTGTCTTCATATAAAGTTATTGGCATTTTGTGTGCGTTTCCTGTTCTATAAACATCTTTTATAATATTAAGTAAACCAAACTCTTTAACACCTTCAAAAACCTCATTGATTTCTTTACCTATAATATCTTCTCTTTTTATATTTTCAAAACTCTCAACTAAATGATTTAAGTTTTTAATTTTAAAAGTTTTACCATCATCTAAAGTATAATATATAATATTTGCACTTTTTGTATACTCAAAGAAGTCAGCATATACTTTTTCATTCTCTTCTAGTTCAAGTTCTAACTCTTTTGACTTTGTAATATCAGTATGAAAACCAACCATTCTTACAGCTTTTCCATTATCATCAAAGATAACTTTACCACGTGCAAGTATCCAAAGCCAATGTCCGTCTTTATGTCTTAGTCTATGTACATTTTCATATACCTCATCTACTGAATTCAAAGACTTTTCTATATCTAAATGAGCTTGAACTATATCATCAGGATGAACAAGATCCTCCCAAGTTTGAAATGTATTTTCAAGTTCATCATCTCTATATCCAAGCATTGTTTTCCAACGAGGAGAGAAATATGGTTTATTGGTCAATATATCTAAATCCCACAATCCATCATTTGAACCATTGATTGCTATCTCATATCTATCTCTTAACTCTTCTAAAGCTGTTATATCAACAAATGTAGCTACACATCTGTTATGTTTATCTACATTTAATGGGGCTGAAGTTACTTTAAATATATATTCATCACCATCTTTTAACATAATAACTTTATGAATTTTATCAGGGTTGTTATAAATATACTCTATCCAATATACTCCATCAACCTCTTTAGTTAAAAATCCATCTTTTTTTATAAATAGATCACAGATACACTTATACTTTTGATTAAAGTTTTCAACACTGTCAAAACTTGTAAATTCAAAGAACCTTTTATTTGCACTAAAAAGTTTTCTTTCTAAAGAGGTAACAATAATATTTGCAGAGTTATCCTCAACTGCTTTTAAATATTCTTTATTAAATCTTATTTTATTGATTGTATTAGTATAAAAAATATCAACTTCATTTCCAAATCTATTTAAAAAGTATCTTACTAAAAAATATATTATAATTATAAATGCTACTATTGTAAATATTATAAATAGCCTAGTAGTATTTTGTCTTTTAATTTCTGTTGTAATATTTTGAATAAAAATATATTTAGCATAATCAGAATTTGTAAATCCCTTTATATTTAATGTATGTAAAACATAAAATTTATCTTTAATTTCTATTTTAATATTATCTTCAAAATTGTAATTTTTAGGCAAGTTATTTAGTACATCTAACTCTTCTTTATTTATTGTAGTTTGTAGTTTAAAGTTTTTAATTGATAAGTCACCTTTATTTGAATACAGTTCCAAATCATTTTTATTAATAAACAGTAAGCCTTTTTCATTTATAATTTCACCAATTTTATCTAAAAAATAGTTTGGATTTATCCCTATTCCTATAGAACCTATATACTTATTTTCATAAAATATAGGTGATATTGTTCTAAATGCAGTTGAATGTTTCCCTGTTTCATATCCTGATATATCTTTATGTGAAGTGATAATATCTTTAATAGTAGGACGAACTTCACTTAAACTATCACCATATTGCTCTTTTTTATGTACCCTTAAAAAAGATCTTCCATTAGGATCAACTATATGTAAAGTTTCAAAATATTTATTTTCTGCTTGTAGTAAATCAAATTTAGGTTTTAATATCTCATACACTTTTTCTCTATCATTTAGAGCTATATATTTTTTTATATCAGCAGTTTGAGATAATCTTTGAAGTAGATATTTATAATATTTTTTATTATGTTCATGTGTATGATGGATTGATTTATGGATTGATTTATGAAATTTATTATTGTGTTGTTTAAAATTATGATTTTGAGTATATAATATTACAATAGTAATCATCAGCAATAAACCTGAAAAAATAAAAACTATAGACCTAAGAATATTTGATTTAACAGCATCTGTATTTAACTTATGTTCCACACCTAACTCCTTAAAGTTAATATACAATATTATACTACCTTATAACTAAAATAGTACATATAAGACAAAAGAAATAATTTTTTTAGTTTTTTTATTTAATATTTAACCATTATTAATAATTTCAAATTCCAAACAATAAATATAATATCGATATAATATTAAATAAAAAGGATATTGCTGATGGAAGAGCCACAAATATATAACATAACATCTGCATATATAAACAACAAAGACATATTTCAAAACTATATATGTGAAAATTTAGAAAACAACTACTATTGGAGCGATGATTGGTCTGTTGAGTTTTATAAACAGTTAGCTTATGAGGGATTTATAACTACTACTTTTGATACGCCTGAGGGCTTAGTTTTATTACCTGAACTTCAATATGAATATGCAGTTTTAGATTTTAAAAATCTTCATATCTCCAAAAAAGTGAAGAGACTTATAAATAGCAATAAATACACTTTAAGTTTCAATACAAAATTTGATGAATTAATTAATAAGTTCAAACTACACCATAAAGATAACTGGATACGTGAAAACTATATAGATATTTTAAATTGTATATATAATCAAAATGATAAAGAGTTCATACTTTTAAGTGTAGAACTCACCTGCAATAAAACAGGAGATTTAATTGGCGGTGAGGTTGGATATGTAATAGGTTCTATATATACTAGTCTAAGTGGGTTTAGTTCAAAAGATAAAGAACATAACAACTGCGGTAATTTACAGCTTGTTTTACTTGCTAAGTTTTTAGAAAAAAGTAACTTTTCTTTTTGGAACTTAGGGCATCCCCATATGGATTATAAGAAAAAACTTGGCTCTACTATCCTTTCACGTGATAAGTTTTTAAAGATTTGGAGAGAGAATAGATAAAACTTTTATGGAAATAACATCTAATATATAAGTTTAATTTATTATAAATAAAACTATTGCTAAACTTACGCATAAAAAATCAAGGAGTTACAATTGCCTGAAACAAAAATAGGACAATTTAGAATAATAGCAAAAATAGAAGGTATTTCTTTTATCACTTTGCTATTTATAGCGATGCCATTAAAGTATATGATGGGAATACCTGAAGCTACAAAAATAGTTGGTATGATTCATGGGGGACTTTTTTTATGGTTTCTTTATGCACAATTTATAGCGTCTTCAATTGAAAAATGGGGATTCAAATTTAATGCTTTAGCATTTGTATTGTCACTTGTACCATTTGGAACATTTTATTTAAATACAAGATTATTAGCAATGGAAGCAAATAAACAATAAAGAAACTTATACCTCTTAGATAATGTCACATTTGCTATACAATTTTATAGTAATATAAAGTTGTAAAATAAATTTATACATTGGATGTAAAATGAGAGTTATAACAGCACTAAGTATTACACTACTTTTCTTACTTTTTCAAACTCCTATCTATGCAGATAAAGGAGACTTTGAAAAAGTATCTTTACAACTATTTTGGAAACATCAATTTGAATTTGCAGGTTACTACATAGCCAAAGAGAAAGGCTTTTATAAAGAACAAAATCTTAATGTAGTGATAAAAGAGTTTGACTTTAATATAGATGTTGTAAATGATGTCAAAAAAAATATATCTACATTTGGTATTGGAAATCCAAGCTTAATACTAGACCAATCAAAAAACAATAACTTTGTTATGCTTGATGCTATACTACAATCATCTCCTGCTGTGTTAGTATCACTAAAATCCTCAAATATAAAAGATTTTAAAGATTTTAAAAACAAAAGTATAATGATAAGTAATGATGCAGCAGGAACTGCTTCTTTAGTCTCTATGTTAAAATCAAATAATATATCATTAGAAAAAGATATGAAAAAACAAGCACACTCATTTAATATAAATGATTTAATAGATGGAAACACAGATATTATGACAGTCTTTAGTTCAAATGAACTATATGAATTAGATAAATTAGGTATAGAATATAATACCTTTGATCCAAAAGATCATAGCTTTGACTTTTATGATGTAATACTATTTACAAAACAAAATACTCTTACAAAAAATAGAGAAATGGTAGAAAACTTTAAAAAAGCATCTTTAAAAGGTTGGATATATGCATTTGATAATATCGAAGAAACTACTGATTTAATTTTAAAAAAGTATAACACTCAAAATAAAACAAAAGATGCTTTGATATATGAAGCAAAGGTACTAAAAAAGTTAGCATATAAAGACTCAGCTAATCTTGGAGATATAGATAAAAACAAAATTCAGAGAATTTTTGATATTTATAACTTAATGGGTTTAACAAAAAATAAAATTGATATAGATAAATTTGTATATAAACCAATAGATAAAATAGATACGTTTACAAATGATGAAAAGGTATATTTAAAAAATAATAAACTTATAAAAATGTGTAATAATCACGATGTTGAGCCTTTAGAGTTTGCATACAATGACAACCAAAACGATATGAGAGGTATTTCCATTGATACTTTAAAAATCATTGAACAACAAGTTGGTATAAAATTCATAAATGTACCTACAAAAAACTGGAAAGAATCCTTAAAGTTTTTAAAAGAGAAAAAATGCGATATTTTACCAGCAGCAGCAAAAAACAATAAAAGAACTAAATATGCAAACTTTACAAAACATTATTTAGAATTTCCATTAGCCATACTAACACATAAAGATAAAGGTTTTATCTCAACTCTTGATTCAATTATTGAGCAAAGGTTTTCAAGAAGAGAAAACTCAGGAATGATAAATATTTTAAAAGAAAAGTATCCGTTACTAAAAGTTATAAAAACAAAAAGTTCGTTAGAATCTTTAAAGTCAATATCAAATGGTAGTGCTGATTTCACAATAGATATTATACCAGTAGTCTCAACACTAATGTCACAATATATTATGGAAGATATACATATAGCTGGATATACAAATATGGTATATAAACTATCTATTGCTGTGAGAGATGATGATGTATTACTTCTAAATATATTAAATAAATCATTAAATCATATATCCAAAAAGCAACATGCTGATATTTATAAAAAATGGGTAACACCGATAGTTAAAGAAAATGTTATAGATTACACCCTACTTTTACAAGTTTTATTTATAGTTTTTCTTTTAATATTAGCAATGGTATCAAAACATTTTACACTTAAAAAATTAAATTTAAAACTAAAAAAAGAGGTTGAAAAAAAAACAAAAGATTTACAAGATATTAATAAAAACTTAGAAGAGTTAGTTGATAAAAAAACAAAAAAACTATTTCAAAGTGAGGAGACATTTAGAATACTTTTTGATACAGCACCTATATTTATAGATTCATTTGATAAAGATGGAAAATGTGTATTATGGAATAAAGAGTGTCAAAAAGTCTTTGGATGGAGTATAGATGATATCAACAACTCTTCAAATCCACTCGAACTATTTTATCCTGATCCTATTATTCAAAAAAAGGCTATTGATACCATTATAAATGAACCTGAAAAAGTATTTAGACAATGGAAGCCATTAAATAACAAAGGTGAAATATTAACTACTATGTGGGCACATATTTACCTTCCTAATGGTGAGATTATTAATATTGGATATGATATTACAGAAATTAAACAAAAAGAAAAACTATTTATCCAACAATCAAAACTAGCATCTATGGGTGAGATGATTGGAAATATTGCACATCAGTGGAGACAACCTTTATCAGTTATATCAACTGCTTCTTCAGGTTTACAACTTCAAAAAGAGCACGATATACTTACTGATAAAATTTTTGATAATACATGTAATACTATAAATAAAAATGCTCAATATTTATCAAAAACTATAGATAACTTTAGTAATTATGTTAAAGGTGATTTAGAAATAGTTGAATTTAATTTAAATGAAAAAAATAATAACTTTTTAGAATTAGTTGATACAAATATAAAAAAATATGATATTGATGTTATATTAAATACAGATAATGATTTAAATATAAAAGGATACCCAAATCAACTTATTGAGTGTTTTATTATTATTTTTGATAATGCAAAAGATGCTTTAGTTCAAAATAATGAACAAAAGAATAGGTACATATTTATAGATCAAAAGATTATTGAAAATAATATTATAATTACATTTAAAGATAATGGAGATGGAATAAAAGATGAGATTATTCATAAAATATTTGAACCATACTTTACAACTAAACATCAAGCACAAGGGACAGGCTTGGGACTAAATATATGCTATAATTCAATAGTAAATAATATGCATGGTTCTCTAGATGTTGAAAATATAGAGTATTTATATAATGACGAAAAACAAAGAGGGACAAAGTTTACTATAACTATCCCTACTAAACTTGAGGCTTAGGGGTATAATGAAATTTATTTTATTATCTATATTTTTTACTTTTTCACTTTTTGCACAAAATAATCTATTAGTTAAAAGTGATATTTCATATTTTGAACAAAAAGATGTTAGACAAGATATTGATATAAAAAAAGAAAAGTTTCTACCATATAACTCAAAAAAATCTAACTTTGGGTTTACAAAATCAATCTACTGGCTTAAAATAGATATAAAAAATCTATCTCAAAACAGTTCAAAAAATATATTGGTTATCCCTTATAACTTATTAGATTATATCGATATATATCAACTAGAAAATGACAAATTAATACTAAAAAGAGAGTTTGGAGATCTTAGAGAGTACAAAAACGATGGGTTTTTACCTGATCCATCATTTATTGTATCTTTAAAAAAAGATGAATCAAAAACTTTCTTTTATAAAATACAAACACAAGGTAGTATGAATATTGAATTAAATATAAAATCAGAAAATGAGTTTAAAAGGTATTCGCTAGAAAAATCAATTGTTCTTAGTCTCTATTTTGGAGCAATTTTTATTATGCTTATTTATAATTTTATTTTATACCTTATGATTAAAGATAAAAGTTACCTTTATTATTTACTTTTTCATATTGATTATCTATTTTTTACATTATCGTTAAATGGTATATCTTCAGCATATTTTTGGCCAACTATCCCTTTTATAAATTCATTTGCTATAGTTGTATTGATGTCTATTGGTTCCTCACTTGCAGTTCTATTTACAATTGAATTTTTAAATATAAAAACTCAATCTCCAAAAATATATAAACTTCTTAGAGGTTTATTTTGGATAAATGTTATAATGACTTTTTCTATAATATTTATTGGTTATCACCTGTCATCTATGTTGACAAGTTTAGTATCTTTAATCTCTATTTTAATTCTTTTACCATCAAGTATATATTCCCATTTTGTATCAAAAAATCCAAATGCAAAATTTTTCGCTCTTGCTTGGGGAATATTACTTATAGGTATATTTATAATTCACTTTAGAAACATAGGTATTTTACCCGTTAATATTTTTACATCATATTCACCACTAATAGGTGCTTTTATAGAACTAACTCTTCTGTCTATTGCACTTGCATATAGATATAATATTCAAAAACAACAAATAGTTCTAAAAGACACTATTTTAGAAAAGCAATCAAGACACGCTAGTATGGGTGAGATGATAAGTAATATAGCCCATCAATGGAGACAACCAATAAATAGAATAAACTTAAGCTTAGATGTAGTAGAAGAGATAATAAAAGATGAAAAAATAGATAACCCTATTATTAATAAAAGAATTGATAATAGTAAAAAAAATATACAATATATGTCCCAAACAATAGATGACTTTTCAAACTTTTTTAGTCCAAACAAAAGTAAATCTAAATTTGAAATAGATAATGTTGTTCAAAAAGCATTAAACCTTATTCAAAGTAGAACAAATGGTATAAATATAGAAGTCAAAGTAGATAAAGATATTGAGTTTTATGGTTTTGAAAATGAATTTATACAAATACTTTTAGTTATTTTAAATAATGCGATAGACAACTTTGAACTAACTAAAATAGAAGAAAAAGATATTTCTATCTTTACACAAAAAGATAAAAATAATATAAAACTTTCTATTTGTGATAATGGTGGTGGTATAGATAAAAAAAATATTAACTATATATTTGATCCATATTTTTCAACTAAATTTAAAACACAAGGTACAGGAATAGGTTTATATATGGCTAAAACACTTATTGAAACTAGCATGAATGGAAAATTAAGTGTAGTATCAAGTGGTGGAAAAACTACATTTATAATAGATCTTTAATAGATAGTTATAAAATGTCATATTTGATATATTATTTTGTGTTATAATCAATAAAATAAATGAAAAGATTATAATGAAACTAATAAAATATGCTATTTTAACTATTATATTTGCTGCAAATCTTATTGCAATAGAATCTATTAAACAAGATAAAGTTTCTTTACAACTACAATGGAAACATCAATTTGAATTTGCAGGTTTTTACATCGCAAAAGAGAAAGGTTTTTATAAAGAGTTAGGTTTAGATATGAAACTAAAAGAGTATAAACTAGGTATTGATATTGTTGATGATATAGTTACTCAAAAAACAACTTTTGGTACAGGTTACTCTAGTGTTGTATTGGAAAAATTTAATGGTAAAGATATTGTACTTCTAAATGCTATCTTACAAAAATCTCCACATATTTTAATCAGCCTAAAATCATCTGGTATAAAATCAATAAAAGATTTTAAAAATAGAAAAATAATGATTGGAGATAATGCTGTTAAAACTGCAACTTTTGCATCAATGCTAAAATCTAACGGTATCTCAATTGATGATATGATTAGAGTTAAACCAACATTTACTGTAAAAGATTTACTAAATGGTAAAACAGATTTAATCACTGCATTTGCTTCTAACGAATTATATTATTTAGATAAATTAGGGATAAAATATGACATATGGGATCCTAAAGATTATGGATTTGGTTTATATAATGTTATAACATTTACATCAAACAATCAATTAAATAATCATCCTAAAAGAGTTGAATCATTTAACAAAGCAACTTTAAAAGGGTGGAAGTATGCTTTTGAAAATATTGAAGAAACAGTTGATTTAATCTTAAAAAAATACAATACCCAAAATAAAACAAAAGAAGCATTAAATTATGAAGCAAATGTATTAAAGCAGTTAGCACATCATAATAATAAACAATTAGGGGATATTAACAACCACAATATCCAACGAATATATGATATGTATAATGTTATGGGGATGATAAAACACAAAATAGAATTTGACAAATTTATATATAAACCAATATTAGAAAATGACCTTTTAAATAACAATATACTATTAAGTAAAAAACAAAAAGAATATTTAAAAAAGAAAAAAAAGATAACAATGTGTATTGACCCAGATTGGATGCCTTTTGAAAAACTTGATAAAAAAGGTAATCACATAGGGATAAGTAAAGATTATTTTGAAATATTTGAAAAAAAATTAAATATTCCATTTAAAGTTATTAAAACAAAAAATTGGTCTCAAACTTTAGAGTATGCAAAAAATAGAAAGTGTGACATCATCTCTTTAGCTATGCAAACATCAGCAAGAAAACAATATATGAATTTCACTACACCATATATAAGTGTTCCTACTGTATTAGCTACTAAAACAGATGTATCATTTATAGATGATTTTAAACAATTATCAAATAAAAAGATAGGTATTGTTGAGGGTTATGCTTATGTTGAGATATTAAGAGAAAAATATCCAAATCTAAAAATAGTTGAAGCAAAAAATACAAATATTGGTTTACAAAAAGTAGCAAATGGTGAGCTTTTTGGATTTATTGGAAGTATTGCAGATATTGCATATGTATTTCAAAAAAACTTTATAGGTGAACTTAAAATTACTGGAAAATTTAATGAAAGATGGAATTTAAGTACTGCTGTTAGAAATGATGATTTAATACTTTTAAGTATATTTGAAAATATTATAAAAAGTTTATCTTATGATACAAAACAATCAATTTTTAACAAATATGTATCAATAAAATATGAAAAAGGGATAGATTATAGTTTAGTTTGGAAAATGTCTATTGGTTTTATATTTGCTCTTTTTATTTTAATTTTCTTTTTAGCTAAACAAAATAAACTAAAAAAAGAGATAGAAAATCTTAATAAAAACCTTGAACTAAAAATTAAAGATGAAGTTGAAAAAAATAGGCAAAAAGATAAAATGATTTTTAGACAGTCAAAACTTGCCTCAATGGGTGAGATGCTTGGTAATATTGCTCATCAATGGAGGCAACCTCTAAATAGAATCAACTTAAATTTAGCAGTTATAGAAGATACAATTGATGAACCAGAAGTAAACAAAAATATTATAAAAGATAAGATAGGTAACGCTCAAAAGAATCTTAAATATATGTCAGATACTATTGAAGACTTTGCTAATTTTTTCCGTCCAAATAAGATAAAAATAGAGACAAATATAATTGATGTAATAAATAGAGCAAAAGTACTACTTAATGGTAGATTAAAAGATGTAGCTATAGATTTAGATACCAAAAACAAAGTGATATATAAAACTTATGAAAATGAGCTACTTCAAGTTGTCCTTATAATTTTAAATAATGCATTAGATAATTTTGAAATCAAAAATATAGTAAATAAAAAAATTGATATTTTAATAGTTAACAATAATGAGTTTCTAAAAATAGATTTTATTGATAATGGAGGGGGTATCCCTTCTGAAGATATAGATAAGATTTTTGATCCTTACTTTACTACAAAATTTAAAAAAGAGGGTACAGGACTTGGACTATATATGGCAAAAATGCTTTTAGATGAGAGTATGGATGGGGAGCTACAAGTATATTCTAATAATATTGGAGCTACATTTACAATTAAATTAAATAAAATAGGAGACAAATATGAATAAATTAACATTATTATGTGTTGAAGATGATAAAGAAGCTTTAGATGATACGGTATATCTTTTAAAAAAGTATTTTCAAAACATATATACAGCAGTAGATGGAAAAGAAGCTTTAGTTGAATATAAAGAGCACAAGCCTGATATAATCTTACTTGATATTAATATTCCATATTTAAGTGGACTAGAAGTTGCATCAAAAATTAGAGAAAAAGATAATAATACCGCAATTATATTTTTAACAGCACATAGTGATAAAGATAAGCTAATAAAAGCTATAGATTTACAAGTCAGTTCATACATCATTAAACCATTTAAAATTAATGATCTAAAAGATACAATTTTTAAAGTTATTAGAAAAATAGAATTTATAAATACAAAACTTCAATTTACAAATGATTTTGTTTGGGATAAAGAGGCTTATACTCTTTTTTATAATAACCAACAAATAGCTTTAACAAAAAATGAGATTCTTTTAATAAAACTATTATTGATTAACAAATCAAGATTTTTAAGTGTAAATGAGATCTCATTAGAGATTTGCACAAGTGACTCTGATTCAACAGGAAACAATGTAGTTCAATTAATATCTAGATTTAAAAAGAAAGTTAAAAAAGCTATAAATAATGATAAGTTTTTTATAGAAAATAGTTATGGAAATGGGTATAAAATACCTTAATTCTTTAAGGTATTTTATATCCTTTAGAAATACATTAAAGAGTATCTTTACCTTTAAACTCTTTAATATTTGCTTCTGCAACAATTTCTATAGCTATTTGATTTGATTCTTTTGCAACTTCATTTGTCTCATTTGCAATAGCTGCACTTTGTTGAGTACCTTTATCTAGTAGGGCAACAGCATCATTTATTTGTGATATACCTGACTCTTGCTCTTTACTGGCTACCGTTACCTCTTTTATTAATTCTACAGTACGTTCAATATTTTCATTCAATTCATTATATCCACTTATCATATCATGGGCTAACTCTTTTCCATCATTTGCTTTTGTTGTAGCATTTGATACTATTGCTTTTATCTCATTTGCAGCTTCTGCACTTCTTGAAGCTAAGTTTCTAACCTCTTGTGCAACTACTGCGAAACCTTTTCCAGCTTCCCCTGCTGTTGCTGCTTCTACTGCTGCATTTAGTGAAAGAATATTTGTTTGAAATGCTATTTGATCTATTACCGTAATAGCTTCACTAATAGCTGATACCTCTGTATTGATATTTTCCATTGATGTTGCAGTTTGAGATGCTAATTTTAATCCATCTATAACAGATTTAGAAACCTTACTTGAATACTCTTGCATTTTGATTGTATTTTGATTGCTATTTCTAATTGTGGTTGTTATCTCTTCAAGTGCTACAGCAGTTTGCTCTAAAGATGATGCTTGTTCAGATGAAGATGTACTTAACATATTTACATTTTGTGTTAACATATCCGAACCTCTTTGTAGTGATAATCCATTTTTTAAATTCATAAAACTTAAATCAGATAAAGAGTCACCTAGTTTATTTATACCATTAGCAAGTCCAATAATATCATCTTGCATTCCAGTTGTATCAATCTGTTTTAAATAAATACCTTGTTCATACTCTTTAATAACTTCAAGTAAATCTTGAATAAACGCATCTTTACTTTGAGCGTTAGCTATATCAGCTAAAATTTTATTAACTGCAATTGAAGTTTTTGCAAAATCCCCATGTAAACCTTTTGGTAACATTTTTCTATGTGATTTACCTGAAGTAATCAGTTTTAATGATGATTCTAAATCTCTTACAAAAGTTTCAAGTTGATCAAGTAAATTATTTACATCCCAAGATAACTGTCCTATCTCTTCACTTCTATCTATATCTATTATTCTACGTGTTAAAGTTCCATCAGATGCATACTGTGTAACTTTAGATATTTTTTTAATCTCATTTGTATATTTATTTATTGAGATAATTGCAAATGCAGTTAATATCAACATAATACATGAAATAACTGTATGTACTATTATAATATTTGAAGCTATTTCTGTAGGAACAATTAAAATATAAGCTACACTAGAAGATATACCTAAAGCTAGAAATACCAATATTGTTTTTACAAATTTAAATGTATTTATTTTAAATATAAAGTTAAACATTTATATATCTCCTTGTAAAGATAAAATCAACTCTTCATACCCAATATTATTTTGATCTAAAAAGTCAACTAATATTTGAGTACTAGCATGTATATTTCCACCACGTTCAGCTTGTAACATCTGAGCATATAAAGGTGTAATTGCAGAAATAGCTGATCTATTTGGTGCACGTCTTACTGATGTATACCCAGTGATAGTTCCACCTTTATCATAATCTGGTGCAATATGGGTAAAAACCCAATAAAAACTGCCACAGCTACTTATGTTTTTAACAAACGCAAAAAACTCTTTTCCTACACTTATTGTGTCCCATACAAGTTTGAATGCAGCTCTTGGCATGTCGGGATGTCTTATTATATTGTGGTTTTTACCTAAAAGGTCACTCTCTTCATATCCAGACATCTCTATAAATATTTCATTACAGTAAGTTAAGATACCTTTTGTATCTGTTTTTGATACAATAAAATCATTTGCATCCATAACTTTTTCTTTATTTGTTGGTGTGATATGTGAGTTTTTCATATAATTTCCTATTTTAAGCTATATCAAACTATGGTACTAATTTGAGACTATAAGAAAGAATTATACATACAAAGTCTTAAAATAACTTAAAAAAATATAAAATTGTAATTTTAATTTTTATTTTTATTTTGTTTATAAATTAAATTGCATATTGCAATGTTTTTAATAACTAATGAAAAATAATAGTATTATACTCTAACTAAATAAAGGATTATATTATGAAATCATTAAAATGTGCTTCAGTAGACGGTATAGATGCAGTTAGTATAGAAGTAGAATCTACTTTTACAAAAGGTCTACCTAGCTTTAGTATTGTAGGGATGGCTAATACTGCAATTCAAGAATCAAAAGACAGAATAAAGTCAGCCCTACTTACCAATGAATTTAAATTTCCACCAAAAAGGATAACAATAAATTTATCACCTTCTGAAATAGCAAAAAAAGGTAGTCAAGTTGACTTATCAATAGCCTTACTTATTGCTTTACAAGAAACCAATATTAAAATGGATGATTTTTATGTATTTGGGGAGTTAGGATTAAATGGAAATTTAAAAGATACAAAGTCAATATTTGTATTAATATTATCACTTGTTAGGCAAGGAAAAATAAAAGATGTTCTAATTCCTAAAGAATCAATTGATAAAGTTTCAACAATTCCAAATATCAATATATATGCAGTATCAACTTTAAATGAAGCAATAGACTTCTTTCAAAAAGATGATAAATCAATTTATAAAATAGACAATAAAATATTTACACATAAGTATATAGATATAAATAATAGAAAATATTTTTATACACAAAAATATGATTTAGATTTTAAAGATATAAAAGGGCAAACAATAGCAAAAAAAGCAGCTCTTATAAGTGCAGCTGGAAATCATAATCTAATATTAGAAGGTAGTCCAGGATGTGGTAAAAGTATGATAGCAAAAAGATTAAAACATATAACATCACCTATGAATCTTGAAGAGATTTTAGATATAGCTAAAATGGAATCACTTCAAGCAAAACATCCTACTTTTATACCGCAAAGAGGTTTTATATCTCCACATCATAGTTCAACAAAAGCTTCAATAGTTGGTGGAACTCAAATAGGTGAAGTTGCACTTTCTAATCATGGAATTTTATTTTTTGATGAACTACCACACTTTGCAAAAACAGTTTTAGAAGCAATGAGAGAACCACTAGAAGATAATGAGATTTCAATCTCAAGGGTAAATACTAAAATAAAATATCCAACAATGTTCCTTTTTGTTTGTGCGATGAATCCATGCCCTTGTGGTAACTTACTTGCAAAGTCAAAGGTTTGTAGATGTAGTGATGTAGAAAAACAAAGATATAAAAATAAAATATCAGATCCTTTTTTAGATAGAATTGATCTGTATGTTACAATGAATGAGGTTACTAAAGATGATAAATCAGATGTAACTTCTCAACAGCTACATGGGCAGGTTATAGAGGCTTTTAAACTACAAAAACTTCGTGGTCAATCCCAACTAAATGGTAAACTAAATGATGTAGATATATTAAAACATTGTATTTTAACTAAAGATGCACAAAATATTTTAGATATATCTATTTCAAAATTTGCTTTATCGTTTAGGGCTATAAACAAAGTACTTAAAGTTGCAAGAACTATAGCTGATTTAAATAAATCTAATTTAATTGATACTTCTCATATTATTGAAGCATTAAGTTATAGAAAAAGATAAATTCTAATTTTTAACTATTTATCTTTACTAAGAGGTAGTTCTACAGTAAAATAAGCACCATCTTTATAGTTTGTTGCAGTTATTGTTGAGTCATGCTCTTCTATAATCTTTTTTGCAACATTTAGCCCTATTCCTATACCTGAAGACTCTTTTGTACTAACAAATGGTTCAAATATCTTATCTTTAATAGATTCTGATATTCCATCTGCATTATCTTTAATAATAACTCTAATTTTATTATTAACCTCTTCTATTGTTATATCAATTCTTCTATTCTCAAAATTTTCAATCTTCATTAATTCATCTAAAGCATTATTTAAAATGATTGTCCATACTTGTTCTATTCTTTGTTTATGAACTGGTGACATATACTTATATTTATCTTTATTTAATGTTTCTAACTCAAATAATTCATCATTTAAATATATTTTAGATATTTGTTTTGACCTATTATAAATTATTATAAGAACTGTAATCAATGTTGAGTATATATTTTGATTTTGTCTAACTGCTGGTGTAACTTGAGCCATCTCTCTCATAGATTCTATTATGATACCCATTCTTTTTATACCATTCATAACTTTAGTATTATCTTCTAATAATCTCTGTTTAAATTGATTATCTGGCATATCGTTAAGGTCATATCTTGTCATCTCTGTTGTACCTTTTATATAGGTAAGTGGAGTATTTATCTGATGTGTTATCCCTGCCGCCATTTGTCCTATAATATTAAACTTTGTATTTTTAATAATATCCTCTTTATGTTGCTGATGTTGAGTATCTAAGTCATTAACTGCTTTTTCTATTTTATCTTCTAATGATTCGTTTATTAGTTGTATCTCATATTCACTCTCTTCAAGTTGCCTATTTGTTTCATATAAAACTTTTGCATTTTCTTCAACTAATGTAACATCTATAAATGTAACAACATAATTATTTTTTGAGGACTTAATTATACTACTTTTAACTTGGAATATATGGATAAACCCGGAAGTATTTTTTATTTTTACTTGGTTGTTTTTATTTGGATTTGCCAAGATATAATCTATCCACAATACACCATCAATTTCTTTTGTAATATAATGTGAATCTTCAACAAAAAAATCACATATACATTTATGTTCTTTATAAAAACTTTCAACAGATTTATATCCAAAAAAATCTAAGGCAAATTTATTTAATTTCATTAAATTCTTTCCATCTGTAACTACAATAAAACTAGGTTGTGAATCTAAAATAGAGTGTAAATAATCTTTAGCTTTTATTATTTTATCTCTATTTATTCGTTGTATATATATAAAAAGTAATACAAAAAATATAAATGCAATTGTAGTAATTGTAAGAATTTTTGAATTTAACTTTTTATTTTCGATATAGGTATCTTTTGTAGATATTGAAAGGGCTGATACAACTTTATTTGTTAATTTATTTTTTATAGGGATATAGATAATAATATGTTTTCTATTTTTACTGTAAAGAGCAAATGGATCACCCTCTTTAATTTTAAAGTTTGCTATTTTAAATATCTCTTGTGATGGATTAGGTAAACTTAAACCATTTGTTCTTAACTTTTTTATTACTTCTGCAGTCTCTTTATCTAAATAAAAATCAGCATAATTACTTTTTGTATAATTGCTTTTTTCACTATTAAATACTTTTTCATCTACAATATTTTTACTAACCAAAAAATTACTAAGAACATTGTAGTCTTGCATTAGTTCATTTGTAAATGCTTTTGCAGAAAATGATATTTCAACACTACCTAAGTGGATATTATCTTTTGATAAAGGGAATACAAATCTATATCCATTATATATTCTCCCCTCCTCAAAACTATCAACTTTTTTTCCATTTTTATTTACATATACTACCGTTGGTCTTATATGTGAAAGATTATCACCAAATTTTTTTGGTTTGTGCATTCTTAAAAAACTATCATTATTTTTTAGATGAAAATGTAACTGTTTTAGATTATACTCTTTCATCAGTTTATATTTAGTATTTATATAGTTATATAGTTCATCTCTAGTTTTTGATTGTAATTCTTTATCTTGTTGGTTTACATCTTTATAAAGTTCTAATATTTTTTCATCTTTTATTAATAGTTGATAGATAACTTCTGATAAATCTTTATGATAACGATATAGTGCATTATATTTTGATGTAAAATCTTTTGTTTCATTATTTAAATAAGATGTTACTTTTTCTTTTTTTTCATTATAAAAAAAGCTTATAGTGATTAAGGACAGAACTATAAAAAGAATTATAAATTTTATTTTCAATTCTATCCCTTAAATAATTTTTATAGTATTATACAAATAATATCTTAATACTATTATAAAATAAATATAATTTTTTGATATCCTTAGTTTGTTGTTGGTATTTTTATTGTAAAAGATGCTCCATATTTAGTATTTGATGCTGTTATTGTTGAGTTATGTTCATCTATTATTTTTTTTGCAACATTAAGTCCTATCCCTATTCCTGAAGATTCTTTTGTACTAACAAATGGTTCAAAAATATTATCAATTATTTTTTCAGGTATTCCTCCTGCATTATCCTCAATAGAAACAACTATATATCTTTCAGTTTTTTGTATATTTATATCTAATCTTCTATTTTCATAAATATCAACTTTCATTAGTTCATCTAAGGCATTATTTAAAACTATTGTCCATACTTGTTCTATTCTTTGTTTTTGGATATTTGCCATAAATTTATATTTATTTTTATCTGAATTTTCTAAAACAAAATGTTCACCATTTATATAAATCTTTGATACAAGTTTTGATCTATTATATAACATTCTTAAAACAACTATAAACGTACTATAAATATTATGTTCTTCACTATTATCATTTGATGTTTGAGACATCTCCCTCATAGATTCAATAATAATACCCATACGTTTTATACCATCCATAACTCTTTCATTATCATCTAGTAACTGTGACTTAAAATCATTGTATGGCATATCCTCTAAATCATACCTAGACATCTCAGTAAGCCCTTTTATATATGAAAGAGGTGTATTTATCTCATGTGTAATACCTGCAGACATTTGACCAATAACCGTAAACTTCGTATTTTGTACAATCTCCCTTGCATACTTTTTTTGTGCTATCTCTTTTTTATATAAAAGATATAAAATCACAGACATTAAAACAAAAAATATTAAATTTATCATTATATAGTTATGGATTAGTTCTTCAATTGACTCATTTTTTGTATATGAAACTAAATAAGCTAATACTTTGTCATCTTGAACATTCTTTATAGGTAAAAATGTCACAACATTTATATCTTTTTGTCCATCACTATAAAATGCAAATGCTTCACCAGTTTTTATCTTTTTATCTATTATCTCTTTATTTAAAATAGTTTTACAATTTTTACTATTTTTTTTATCCATGGCAACTGTCATAAAGTCTTCATGCTCTATACTTTGAACATAATTTAATATCACATATTTTCTTTTCCATATATTTGATTTAAATATATTTTTATTTACTAAAAAATGTGTATGTATCTTATTTACTTTAGTGATATTATTTTGCATATATTCAGAAGTGTATGATATTTCATAAGCCCCTATATACTTCTCTTTATAAAAAAGTGGAAAAACATTTCTAAAAGCATGAGCTGTTCTTCCTTGCTCAAATCCAAAAGATTGTTTATGTGTAATATTAGTATTTTTAAAACTAAATCTTATATTTTCTAAATTGTCGCCATATTTTAATGGTTTATGCATCCTTAAAAAAGATCTATTATCAGGTAATACAAATTGAAACTGCAAAACACCTTTTTCTCTTATAGATTGATATAGTTTATAAAGTTTCTCATATAGTTCATCTCTTAAAACTTTTTTCTCTTTATCATTAGCTTTATTTGCATTATAAAATATTTCTAATACTTTAGTATCATTTTGAATTTGTCGATTTATTGCTTTTGCATCAGTAGAGGTATAAAAGTTTGTAATATCATAATTTGTTTTTAATATCTCTATTGCTCTATTTGCCTCTTGATTTATTAAACTATTTTTATGTATTGTACTTAACAATAGAACAATTAAACATGAAAGTATAAAAACAATACTATATATAGTTTTCATTTGTAACTTAAATTTATTCATCACTCACTTTCATAATTATTTTGTTACATATATTTTACCTAATATTAATTAAAGTTATATTTTTTTACAAAAATATTTCATATCAATATATCTTGATATATTAAAATATTTATGATATAATTAATTTTAATATAAAAAAGGGACTTCTATATGGATATATTTTTAAAAACTATTGGTTCTATAAATGATGAAACAAGAGTTAAAATTTTACAATTTATAAATACAAATGGCGAGATATGTGTATGTGATATAGAAAACTCATTTGACATGATTCAGTCAAGAGTATCAAGGCATCTAAAAATTTTAAAAGAGGCAGGATTTTTAAAAGTAAATAGACGTGGGCGTTGGGCTTACTATAGTATACGTGCCCCTTTGGATAAATTTAGGCAAGGTATTTTAAAAGAGATAAGTTTTTTATCATTAGATATACCAGTATTTAATAGATCTTGCAAAATAGAAGAAGAAAGTGAGTTGCAATAATGTGGAAAGAGAGTGTAGATTATTTTACTGTTGATATACTAGGATTAACTGGTAGTATAAATGATGCAATAAACTTTTTTATATATGATACTATAAAAATATGGTTTTTACTTATTACTATTATATTTGTAGTTTCATATCTCAGAACACATTTTAACACTGAATATGTAAGAGCATATCTACAAGGCAAGTCAGCTTTTACAGGAAATATTTTAGCAGCTCTTTTTGGTATCATTACCCCTTTTTGTAGTTGTAGTGCTATACCTTTATTTCTTGGATTCATACAAGCAAGAATACCTTTAGGTGTAACATTTTCTTTTTTAATAAGTAGTCCAATGAACAATGAGATAGCTATAGCTTTACTTTTTGGATTATTTGGATGGAAAGTTACTGCTATTTATATAGGTTTTGGTTTGCTTGTGGCTATTCTTGGTGGATATTTTATTGGTAAAATGAATATGGATAAATATATTTTACTTGATGTTAAACCAATGGAGGGTGAACTATCAGAGGTAAAAATAACCCTTACATTTAAACAAAGGGTAAAAGAGGCTTGGGACTATACAAAAGATATATTTAAAAAGATTTGGTTCTATGTTTTAATAGGTGTAGGAATTGGTGCGTTTATACATGGATATATCCCTGCTGATTTTATAGCATCATATGCAGGAGCCAACAATCCATTTGCAGTTATAATTGCAGTTCTTATGGGTATACCTATGTATTCAAATGCTGCTGGAGTTATGCCGTTAGTTGAAGTTTTAACATCTAAAGGGATGCTTCTTGGAACTGCATTGGCATTTATGATGGCAGTAACGGCACTAAGTTTACCCGAAGCTATGATTTTAAAAAGAATATTGCATATTAAACTTATAGCTTTATTTTTTGGAATTGTTGGATTTGGAATAATTTGTATAGGTTATTTATTTAACTTTTTACTATAAATTTAATATAAAGGAAAAATATGAAAATAGAGATACTAGGAACTGGTTGTGCAAAATGTATTGCACTTGAAGAGGTAGCAAAAAAAGCAATTGGTCAAATTGGTGGATTTCATAGTGTTGAAAAAGTTGATGATTTGATAAAGATTATGGATTATGGTGTTATGAATACTCCAGGGTTAGTTGTAGATGGTGTTGTTAAAAGTACAGGTAAACTTTTAACAGTTGATGAAGTTGTGGAGTTAATTAAATGAAAAAAATAATATTAAGTACAGTAATAGCAATATCAAGTTTAAGTGCAAACTTTTATGATATAAAACCAATAAGTATAACAAAAGATATACATTGTGTAATTGGTGATTTAAATCCTCCAACAAAAGAGAATAAAGGGTTTGTATCAAATATGTGTTATGTTGATATAGGTGATAGTTTAGTTGTTCTTGATGCAGGACCAACTTATATTTTTGCAAAAGAGTTTTATTCAGTAATGAAAAAAGAATATCCTAATTTAAAAGTTTCCCATGTGGTATTGTCAAATTATCATGATGATAGAGTTCAAGGAGCGTCATATTTTAAAGAGCAAGGGGCAAAAATAGTAGGACATAAAACAATTAACAATGATATGGATGAAAATCCTAAAAAATTTACGCGAATGAAAAGTAAATTGTCAAAAGAGATTTATGCAGGTACTAAAATAATCCATGCTGACACCTTAGTTGATGGAGGATATAAAATCAAAGGTTCTAAAAAAACATTAGAGATTATTAAGCCAAGCAAAGTAAGTGAAGAGAAAAGTGATATAGCTATCTATTCAAAAGATGATAGTTTTTTGTATGTGGGAAATATAGTATTTAATGGAAGACTTTTAAGTTATAAGAAAACATCCAATGTTAATGGATGGATTGAAGCTCTTGAAAATTTAGCAAAAATTGATGCTAAATATTTTTTAGGTGGACATGGAAATGAGTATGATAAAAACTCATATAAACCATCTTTAGAGTATCTTCAAATTATGAGACGTGATGTAAAAAAAGCTTATGAAGATGAACTAGACGCAGATGAATTAACAAAAAATGTTGATACTCAAAAGTTTAATTATATGAAACATTTTAAACAACTAAACTATAAAAATATAAATAACTACTACAACCAACTAGAGTGGGAATAATATAATTTTATTTAATAATAAAGAGATTAATACTTAAATTTATTAATCTCTTAACGTGTCTCTAACATACAAGAACTCTGAAATATTTTCAAAAAATAGGTCAACTAGTTTTGGGTCAAATTGTTTGCCACTTTCCTCTTTAAAAAACTTAAATATTTTTTCATCATTCCAAGCTTTTTTATAAATACGATCACTTCCTAAAGCATCAAATACATCAGCAAGTGCTGTAATTCGACCGTAAATATTTATCTCTTCACCTTTTAATCGATTTGGATACCCTGTACCATCCCATTTTTCATGGTGTTCATACGCAACGATTGATGCAAGTTTTAGCAAGTCTCTATTAGAGTGTTTCAACATATCATAACCAAGTTGTGAGTGAGTATTCATAATTTGGCGTTCTTCATCATTAAATCTGCCAGGTTTATTTAAAATTGAATCTGGAATACCAACTTTTCCTATATCATGCATTGGACTAGCTTGCTTTAACATCTCTGCATCTTTTTCATCTATTCCATAGTGTAAAGCAAGTATTTTAGAATATTGTGCAACACGTTTTACATGATTTCCTGTCTCTTCACTTCTAGTCTCCCCAATTGCTCCCATTGTAAAAACAACCTCTTTTTGGGTCTCTTGAATCTCTTTATTTAAATCTACTATCTCTTGTGTTCTTTGTTTTACCTTATCCTCTAAATCACAATTAACAGACTCTAGTTTTACTTTTAACTCTTCAACTTTTTTTTGTGCTGTTATAACATGTCGTACAGCGTAGTATCCAATATGTCTACCTTTTTTATCATAATCAAGTTCTATTGTACTTCTAACCCAATAAAACTCACCATTTTTTTTCCTATTTTTAACTTCACCATACCAAGTTTTGCCAGATTGTATTGTTTTCCACAACTCTTTAAAATCATTTTTTGACATATCATTATGTCTTATCATATTATGAGGTTGATTAAGTAGTTCCTCTTTTGAATAACCACTCATTTTACAAAAAGCATCACTTGCATGTGTAATATTACCAGCTAAATTCGTTTTTGAAAATATAACATTTTTATCAAAAGCATTAATTTGTCCAATCAAATCCATAGTTACTTTTTCTGATTTTTTTATACGAGATATTTCACGAAGTTTGTTTTTATATAATAAAATAAGTAAAATTAAAAATACTATAAAAGCAAGTATATTTTTATGATAGAAATGGCTATATATATCATGTATGGTATTATTATCTTCATATGATACTAAGTATGCTACAACATCATTATCTTTTATATTTTTTACTGGTATAAATGTTATTATTTTTGTAATATCTTTTAAGTCATATTCAATAGCAAATTCTTTTTTTGATTTTATTTTTCTAGTTATTTTATCTTTTATATTGTCAACAATATATTTCTCTTTTTTTAGTTGCTTTGTTGAATAAATTCCATCAACAATAGAATGCATATAATCTTTACTTTCAATTGCAGGAAGGTACTTTAATAATAATTTTTCACTTTGCCATTTTTTAGCATTAAATATTCTTTTATTTACTATAAAATGTGTATGAATTTTATTTAAAGTTAGTAGTTTTTTTTGAATATATTGAGTATTTAGTGAAACTTCTGCTGATGCAATATGTTTATAATTTTCATCAAAAATAGGGAAAACATATCTATATGCATGAGCACTTTTCCCTAATTCAAATCCTTTTACAATAGTTTTCTTTTCTTTTACAATTGCATAACTATCTCTAAAATTAGTTAAATCATCTCCATATTTAAGTGGTTTATGCATCCTTAAAAAAGTTTTATTATTTGTGAAAACAAAATGTAACTGTAAAACACCTCTTTTTCTACTCTCCTCATATAGTGGAGAAAGTAAATTAAAAAACTTTTTACGTAAAATATTCTTTATTTCTTTTGAACTATTATTCGCTTTTTTTAATATACTTACTATTTCATTATTATTAGTAATTTTGTCTTTTATAATTTCAGCATCAGTTTCAAAATAATTATTAATAATGTATTGCTGTGTTTTTAAGTTGTTAACATGATTGTTAAGTATAGAAGATATTCTATTATTTTTATCGTTATTTGTTATTGAAAAAAATATAGAATATAGTAAAATAAATATTATTACTAGTACTATTTTGATCTGTATATTCATATATTTACTTTTGTCCATTATTATTTAAATTATTATTTTTTACCAAATGATAAGAAAAAGTTATTCTAGCACTTCATTCCTTTATATAAAATAAAATATTTTACATTTATATTACATAAGTGATTTAACATTTACTTAACACTTCAAAGATAAAATTCCTTAATTAAATTAAAAAATTAAGGGAACAAATGAAAATAAAATATTCATTAGCAGCACTTTTAGTTATCTCATCACTAAATGCAACAGAAGATTTAGGGATAATAAGTGTTGAATCATCAACAATTGATGATAAGTTTGAAACAAAAACAACAGAAATATCAAACACTACTAATATTACAGAAGAACAGATAAGTAAAATAAATCCTACAAGCATAGAAAATATATTAAATACTATTCCTGGAATTACAGCTTCAAATGTTGGAAATGATAGAGTTAAAATACACATAAGAGGTATTGATAATCAGATGTACATGGGTGAAAAACCAGGTGTTGCTATTGTTATTGATGGTGTTCCGGTACAAGAAACAACAGGTAAAATAAATCTTGATTTAGACAATATTGCTAGTATTAAAGTTATAAAAGGAAGTGCTAGTTATTTATACGGAAATGATGCAATTGCTGGAGCTATTGTTATTACAACAAAAAGACCAAAAGGTTTAAGTAGTTCAAAACTTGAAACAGAACTTGGTACTTTTGGATTTAAAAGATTATTAGCTTCTACTAATCAAAGCTTTGAAATAGGATCATTACAACTACAAGGAAGTAGTAGGGAAAATGATGGATATTGGGATGATGCTTACTTAAAACACAAATCAATTAATGGGAAATATCAACATTATATTACAGATTCTAGTGATTTAACTTTTGGACTAGACTATACAAAAAGAAAAACTGGAGATGGTACAAGTATTCATGGTGAGACTGAGTCTATTCTAAATCCAAAAAGTGTCGGAGAAGTTTCTTATGCTGGATACTATGATACAACTTTAGTTAAAACTTTTTTAACATATTCTAATGATATCGATGATACTTCAAATCTTATGTTAAATATTTCAAGATATGAAGATGATACATCAAATCGTGCTACTCCAAATGCTACAGATACGGACCATACTAAACTTTCAGTAGAAGAATGGATACAAAATAGTTTTAAAACAGAATACAGAAAATCATTTGACAAGTTTGCTATTATGACAGGTATTGATATGGCTAGAAACTCTCAAAAATCAAATGATACAGCAAGAATAGACTATATAGGTTATAGTGGTGCTGTGACAACAGGAACAGTCTTAGGTGATTCTAAAAATAATGAAGATATAAATGCTCTTTATATTGAGGTACAAAATCAATTAACTGACTCTCTAACTTCAACTTTAAATTTTAGACACGATACAATCAAATATGATTATAAAAACAACCTTGATGCTACAACAAATGCAACTCCATCATACAATGAGAATTCTTATAGATTAGGTTTTAATTATAAACTGAGCAATACACACAATATATATACAAGCTATGCTACAGGTTTTAGAGCACCAACTGCTGAACAAATAAGTGGTAATCTTGATAAACTAAATAGTGACCCAACACTAGATATACCTACATCATTAGATGCAGAAAAAACTACAAACTTAGAATTAGGTATTCGTGGTAATATTGCTTCATTTAAATATGATGCATCAATATATCAGCTAGATAGAAAAGATTACCTTGGAGTAAAAGCTGGTTCTTATATTAGAAGTACTGATGATGATGAAGAGTTAGCAACATTTAATCTTGGTGATATGAGAAGTAAAGGTTTTGAATTAGCACTAAATAGTGATATGAAAAAAGATATCTCATTTACTGCAGCCTATACATATTTAGATGCAAAATTTAAAAAATATACACTTAAACAATTAGTAAGTGCCAATACTGCAGCATGGAATCAACCTAGTAATGCTATTTATCAAGACCTAAATCTTGCAGGAAATTATGTACCAAGGACCTCAAAACATACACTTAATCTAGCTATTGATTTTAAAGTTAACGAGAATATTACTATATCTCCAGAACTAATTGTAAAAAGTAGTTATTATGCAGATGAGTTAAATAAATTTAAACAACCAGGATATGAGATAATAAATTTAAGAAGTGAATACAAATTTAATAAGTCATTAGAATTCTTTGCAAAAATAGAAAATCTTTTTGATAAAGGATACAATCAGTTTGTAAATGTAAGTTCAAGTGATGTCTCTAATGATATGGAAGATGCAACTATAAGAGTAGCACCACCAAGAGCATACTACGCTGGTCTAAGATATAAATTCTAAAGGTATTAAAATATGATAGAAAACAAACAAAACAAAGATAAGAATGACATTTATAATATGCCAATTCTTGGCTTTATATTTAAAAACAAAAAATTTATAACAACAATACAAGTGCTAGTTTTGGCACTTTTTGTATATGGTGTATATATGGGTTTTGCAGAACCTACTAAAGAGAATGTATTTACAAGATACCTTTTTTGGGGTCTTTTTTGGTCACTTTTTATTGTAGTTACTCTTACATCTTTTGGTCGTATCTTTTGCGGAATATGTCCTCATGGTTTTTTAGGTAAATATATCACTAGATTTGGTTTAAAAAAAGATATGCCAAACTTTTTAAAAAATAGATTTATAGGTATATTTTTACTATTTTTTGGTTGGTGGGCTATATACTATGCTGTTCCTGGATTTTGGAAAGTACCTCTAGCTACTGCTTGGCTTTTTGCATCTTTAACACTTGTTGCGTTTACTATGTATTACTTATACAAAGATATGAGTTATTGTAAGTATATATGTCCTATTGGGACTTTGATGAAATCATATAGTAAAATAGCACCAACCGGGTTAGGTACTTATAAAGAAGATTGTAGTGATTGTAGAACATTTGAATGTGCTAAAGCTTGTGAATATAATCTAAAACCATTTACCTTTAACAAAAAGAACTCTATGGAAGATTGTACTTTATGTATGGATTGTAGTAGTGCATGTGATGCTGTTAGTTTTAAGTTTGTTAAACCATCTAAAACATTATTTGAAAAGTTTAAATACAACAAAGCTGAAGTTTGGGCATTTATACTTATAACTGCAGCTATATCAATTACTATGGGATTTCACCATGGTCTAGGACGTACTGCTATTGTAGATGACTTTATCTGGTCAAAAACTGCTGTTTGGGCACAACAATTTATCAACTTTGGTTCTTTAGATGTTGTTGGTATTTTTGCTTTTTCATATGCAGTGTTATTCTCTATTGGTATTGTTTATGCTGGTATGTTTATAGCTTCAAAAATATTAAATAGTGATTTTGAAAAAACATTTTATACTTTAGGATATGCATTTGCTCCACTTTTTTTAATTGGTGGATTAGCACATCTTACACATAGTTTTTTTACACATACATATGCAGATATTGTAAATGCCTTTATATATGGATTTGGACTAGATTTTGAAAATGTATCAAATCTAGCAAATAGAAAAGATAGTTGGTTGATGTTTCTAAAAGTTATACCATATATAGCTGCTTTATGGGGATATATTATTCTAGCACGAAGATTAAAGCAGTTTGAAGCATCAAAAATCAAAAAGATATTTGCATTTATTTTTGCATCTTCTCTAGTAACATTTTATCTTAGTTTACAAATATATACAGCTTACGTATTTAAAACATATGGGGCAAAAAAAGGTGGTCATGGACATCATGGTGCAAGTGCAAAAATGTTTCAATCTGTACCTTTTAAAGATGCAACTCTATTACAAGCTGGACAAAATAAAACAAGTGGAATAGTATGTGGTATGAATCTTCCAAAGTTTTATAAAACAAATCATAGTGCGGTACTTGATGGTAAAGTTAGACAATATTGTTCAATACATTGTATCTATGAAGATTTGATTATAAATAAACTAGCACTTAAAAACATTCAAGTAGTAGATATAAAAAGTTTAAAATTTATAGCGGTAATTGATGCTTTTTATGTAGTTGGAAGTAAAAAAAGAGCAACTATGAGTATAACAAGCAAATATGCTTTTTCAAATATAGATGAAGCGAATAAGTTTATTAAAAAATATGGTGGTAAAGTTGTATCATTTGATGAAGCATTAAATATTGCGAAAAAAGATTTTAATAGATAATTATAAGTAAAATTAACAACTAATTAACACATCAAAGATAAAATACTTTAAATTAACTATTTAAGGTATTTTATGGATTTAAATTTTTACAAAGAGATTATCGACTATGGTATTATCTCTATACTTGGTATTATGAGTTTTTTATCTGTATGGTTTTACTTTGAAAGACTTTTATTTTTTAAACAACTAAATATAAAAAGTTACACATATAAAGAACAACTTGAAATCGATCTTACAAACAATATATCTATCATATCTTCATTTGCATCAAACTCAGTATATATAGGACTTCTAGGAACTGTATTTGGTATTATTATTACATTTTTAGCTATGGGTGAAAGTGGGAATATAGATGTAAAAATTATTATGAGTTCACTTGGGCTTGCACTAAAAGCTACAGCTATGGGTCTAATAGTTGCAATACCTTCAATGATATTTTATAACCATTTAGCTAGAAAAATAGAGGTTAATTTATCACTTTGGGATATAAGTAAAAAGGATACCAGTGCAGCTTAAAAAATTTGATTCTATTAATGTTGTACCGTTTATAGATATTATGCTTGTATTATTGGTAATTGTTTTAACAACTGCCACATTTGTTGCAAAGGGGATGATACCCGTAGATTTAAGTGAATCTACAAGTAGTACAAAACTAAAAGAACATAAAGAGCTAACTATAACTATCAAACAAAATGGTGATATATTTTTTGATGATATAAAAACAACAAAAAATGAAATCGTAAAAAAACTTATTAACTTTAAAACCAATACATCAATAAGTTTAAACTGTGATAAAAATGCAAAGTTTGAGAACTTTGTTTTTATTATTGATATACTTAAAACAAAAGGTTATAAAAACCTTGGCATTGTAACTAAGTATGAATAGGTATATCTCTTCATTTGTAGCAACAGCCATGTTATATGTAACTTTAATGGCAACATTTTTATATTCATATGATGAGCCAAAAGTTCTACAATCTAAAAATAAACAAAGTGATCAAAATGTAAAGTTTACTATTGTATCGCAAAAAGTAGTAGAGCCTGAAAAAATTGTTAAGAAAATTGAAGCAAAAAAACTTATTGAGCCTAAAAAAATCAAACCAAAGAAAATCACAAAAAAAATTGAACCCAAAAAAATAGTTAAAAAAATAAAATCAAATAAAATTATAAAAAAGATTGAACCTAAAAAGATTGTTAAAAAAGTCAAACCTAAAGAAATCAAACCTAAAAAAGTTGTTAAAAAAATTAAAAAGAAAGAGATTTTTAAACAAAATCAAAAAGCACAAATTAAAAAAACAATAGTAAAAGATACAACAACAGAAAATATAGAAAAAAATAAACAAAAAGAGATTTACAAAAAAAAGTATTTTGAGAAATTAAAACAAACTATATCCAAAAATAAATCATATCCTAAAACAGCAATCAGAAGAAATATAGAAGGGGATGTAAAAATAAGTTTAACGGTATCACCAAATGGTGAGCTATTGGATTTTAAAATTATAGAGGGTCATAGAATATTTAAAAAATCTATAAAAAAAGCAATGCAAAAAAGCTTTCCATTTAAACCTAAAAAAGATGTATTTTTATCTAATTTAGACTTATCATTAACTATATCATATAAATTATTTTAATATATTAGTTAAACTCTTTATTCATAGCTTCATTAACTAAGTTTGTAGCTAAGTCTTCAGTTTTAGATGCAATTATATTTGCTTCATTAGCAATATTTGCATTTTCTATTGTCATTTGTTCTATACTAGAGATTGTATCATTTATTTTAGTTACTTTTTCCATCTGATCTTTTGATGTTCTTGTTATAAGATTTATAGCATTTATTGTTTTATCAATTTGTGAATTTAAAAGTGTATATCCACTAGTCATATTATCACTTATTTGTTTACCTTCATTTGCTTTTGATTGAGCTTGTTCTACTAGATTTTTAATCTCTTTAGCAGCTTCGGCACTTCTATTTGCAAGATTTCTAACCTCTTGTGCAACTACTGCAAAACCTTTACCAGTTTCCCCTGCTGTAGCTGCTTCTACTGCTGCATTAAGTGAAAGAATATTTGTTTGAAATGAAATTTGATCAATTATATCAATAGCATCATAAATAGCACTTGTAGAGTCATATATTTGGGTCATAGCACTTTCTGTATTCGATGCTAACTCTTTTCCATTAGTAGCTGCTGTTTGCACGCTAGATGCAAATTGAGACATTTTATTTGCTTCATTAGTACTGTTTTTTACACTTTGTGTAATATCTTCAACCATTTGAGCAATATCTTTTAAAGCTAAGGCTTGCTGATTTGATGATTTTGATAAATCATCAATATTATTATTTAAACTAATAGCATCTTTTTGTAGAACTTCACCATGTTCAAGATTTTCTTTAAAAACTGTTGATAAAGAATCACCCAAGTTATTTATTTCATCGGCTAACATTTTTTGTTTTCCAGTAAAATTAGAATTGTATGTGATTCTAGATTTATATTTATTATTTGAATAACTTTGAAGTGTAGTTAAACTATTTATTGTATTTTCATTTAATGAATCAAGTAGATTATTTATAATATCTTTTAAACTATTTAAAGATGGAGAGTTTGCAAATGACTTTACTCTATGAGACAGATGTCCAAGTGCTGTTTCTCTAGCTACTTCAGATACATCCATAATCATACTTTCATCTGTTTTAAAACCTGTTTCAATAAATTTTATATTTTCGTTTATAACATTTGACATATCACCAATCTCATCTTTTGAATAGACAGGTACTATAAGCGTTGCTTTATTTGTTTTTCTATTTATAAAATTAAAAAACTCTATTAAATCAGTTTGAAACTGTTTTAAAGAATTTAATATTTGAGATATTAGAGTCAGTCCTATTGCAATCACAATTATTAAAATAAAGATTGATATAACAATAATTGTGTTCATCATAAAGTTTGTATTATCTTTATACTCTGATAGTCTTTCTATTTTCTTTTTATCTGCAGTTTTAATTAATATATCAACTTCATTATACATTTTTTCAGCAATCTCATCAAATACTCCCATGTATTTATTACCAGAGGTTGTTCCCTCTTTAATATAAAAATTTGCCATTTTTTTACCTGTAGAATAAAACTCAGGAAATAAATTTTCTAAGTTTTGTAATATAGCTAATAATTTTTTTTCATCTATTTTTTTTGATAACTGTTTTAACTCATCAAAATCCTTTTGTAATAGTTCTGAATAGTTCTTTGCTTCAGTAAAACCATCATCATAACCTTTTGCACCTCTTGTTGCAGATATATCAGTAAGCCATTGATGTACTTGTGCAGTATTGTATTTAATACTATATGACAATGAAGAAACTTTTATCTCATTGTTTGATAATTGTTCAATAGTAGATATTGATTTATTAAACCCATAAAAACTAAATAAACTTAAAGTTACAACAGATAAAATTGAAAGAGAAAGCATACCTAGTATCTTTAACTTGATAGGAATATTATACATATTTAACACCTTTTATTTTAGTGCCTTCATTGTAACATAATTTTTTATATTTAATTATTTTTTTTAAGAATAAAAAAAGCCTCACTATAAATAGTGAGGCTTTTTAGAAGATTGCCAAATTGGCAGAGAAGTTAATATCGTTAGATATTAACCATTTCTTTTCTTCATAATTTCTTCTGCAACGTTCTTAGGAACTTCCATATATTGATCAAAGATCATAGAATATGTAGCTCTACCTTGAGACATAGATCTTAAGTCTGTAGAGTAACCGAACATTTCAGATAAAGGTACTAAAGCAACTACAAGTTTAACACCAGCTCTATCATCCATAGATTGAACTAATCCTCTTCTCTTGTTACAGTCACCAATAACATCACCCATGTAATCTTCAGGTGTTTCAATCTCAACTCTCATCATAGGCTCAAGAATACAAGCTTGTGCAGCACCTTGTCTACAACCAGCTTTAAATCCCATAGAAGCAGCAAGTTTAAACGCCATTTCAGATGAATCAACATCATGGTAAGAACCATCATAAACTGTAACTCTAATATCAACTAGAGGGTAACCAGCTAAAACACCGCCAACCATTGTTTCTCTACAACCTTTTTCAACTGCAGGAATATATTCTTTTGGAATAGATCCACCTTTGATATCAGAAATAAACTCAAAACCTTCTTCGTTTGTTTCTTCAGCTGTCATAGGCTCAATCTTAAGGAAAACGTGTCCATATTGACCTTTACCACCAGATTGTTTAGCATATTTGTACTCTTGATCAACTGCATTTTTAATAGTTTCTCTATATGCAACTTGAGGAGCACCAACTTCAGCATCAACTGCGAATTCTCTTTTCATTCTATCTACTAGAATTTCTAAGTGAAGCTCACCCATTCCTGAAATAATAGTTTGACCAGATTCTTCATCAGTCTCAACTCTAAAAGATGGATCTTCTTGAGCTAGTTTACCTAGAGCAATACCCATTTTTTCTTGGTCAGCTTTAGTTTTTGGCTCAACAGCAACAGAGATAACTGGCTCTGGGAAATCCATTCTTTCTAAGATAACTGGATCTTCTGCATCAGCTAAAGTATCACCAGTAATTGTTGTTTTAAGACCAACAACAGCACCAATTTCACCAGCATAAAGTTCAGATACTTCTTCTCTTTTGATAGCATGCATCTTAAGAAGTCTTCCGATTCTCTCTTTTTTCATTTTTGTTGAGTTCATTACATATGTACCAGATTTTAAGATTCCTCTATAAATTCTTGTAAATGTAAGTTGTCCAACAAATGGATCTGTCATAATCTTAAATGCAAGACCAGCAACTTTTCCCTCATCAGTTGATTCAACTACTACAGCTTCACCCTCTTGAGTTTCACCTTTAATATCTTCAACTTCTAATGGAGAAGGCATATACATAGCAACAGCGTCAAGTAAAGTTTGAACACCTTTATTTTTGAATGCAGTTCCACAAGTCATAGGTGTAATAGTCATAGCTAAACAACCTTTTTTAAGACCAGCAACGATTTCATCTTCTGAAAGCTCACCCTCTTCAAGGTATTTTTCCATTAATTCATCATCAGCTTCAGCAGCAGCTTCAACCATTTGTTCTCTATATGTTTCAGCAATATCTAATAAGTCAGCAGGAATATCTTCCACATGATAGTTAGAACCCATCTCAGCATCTTGATCCCAAACGATAGCTTTCATTTTAACTAAATCAACAACACCTTGGAAGTTTTCTTCAGCACCAATAGGTATTTGAACAGGAATAGCGTTAGACTTAAGTCTTTCGTTTACTTGTGCTTCAACATTAAAAAAATCTGCACCAGTTCTATCCATTTTGTTAACAAAAATCATTCTTGGAACTCTATATTTGTTAGCTTGTCTCCAAACAGTTTCAGATTGTGGTTGAACCCCACCAACTGAACAAAATACTGCAACAGCCCCATCTAAAACTCTCATAGATCTCTCAACTTCAATAGTAAAGTCAACGTGACCCGGAGTATCAATAATATTAATCATTAATTCTTCACCAGTTTTTGGGTGATTCCAGTTACAAGTTGTTGCAGCAGAAGTAATAGTAATACCTCTTTCTTGCTCTTGTTCCATCCAATCCATAGTAGCAGCACCATCATGTACTTCACCAATTTTATGTTCAACACCTGTGTAGAATAAAATTCTCTCTGTCGTTGTTGTTTTACCTGCATCAATATGAGCAGCAATACCAATATTTCTAAGTCTGTTTAGTGGTGTTTTTCTTGCCATCTTTAAATATTCCTTTTATCTTTTGATTAAAATTTTGTGATTATACCTAAATATTACTTAACATATAATCTGCATACCTTTTATGGTTATACAATAAATATTTTACTATAAAAAAAGGAGAGACAAAAGTCTCTCCTTTTTTACTTCATGATTATAATAAATTATAAATATATTACCATCTATAGTGAGCAAAAGCTTTATTAGCTTCAGCCATTTTATGCATATCATCTTTTTTCTTGAATGAGTTTCCTCTTTCAGATGCAGCTTCGAATAATTCGTTTGCTAATCTTTCAACAGATGTTCTTTCATTTCTTTTTCTAGAAATATCAACAATCCATCTAAGTGCTAAAGTTTGTCTTCTTACAGGTCTAACTTCAACAGGTACTTGATATGTAGCTCCACCAACTCTTCTAGATTTAACTTCTAAAAGTGGCTTAATATTTTCAATTGCTCTTTCGAAAATTTCGAAACCAACTTCTTCACCTCTTGCATCAAGGTTAGCTATTGCTCCATACATAATCTTTTGTGCTACTGATTTTCTACCATCTAGCATAATTGCGTTTATAAATTTAGTGATCAATTTACTATTGTAAATAGGATCAGCCATTACTTCTCTAACGGGTGCTTTTCTTCTTCTCATATTCTAATCCTTTTACTTATTTCTTTGGTTTCTTAGTACCATACTTAGATCTTGCAACAGTTCTGTTTGCAACACCAGCAGTATCTAAAGCACCACGAACGATATGATATTTAACACCAGGTAAATCTTTAATTCTACCCCCTCTTACTAGAACAATTGAATGCTCTTGAAGGTTATGACCTTCTCCACCGATATATGAAATAACTTCATAACCTGTAGTTAATCTAACTTTTGCAACTTTTCTTAAAGCCGAGTTAGGTTTCTTTGGTGTTGTTGTATATACTCTTGTACATACCCCTCTTCTTTGTGGACAAGATTCTAAAGCAGGAGATTTTGATTTCTCAATAACTCTTTTTCGCTCTTTTCTAATCAATTGATTAATTGTAGGCATTTTTTTCCTTTATATAATTTGGTTTGAACTATGAATTTATACATAATTCACGCTTCTCTTTTTAAAACAGATAAATATTGTTTTAGATACTACCTAATCTCGAAAAGGATGTGTTTTTCCGAAAAAAGTAAGCGATTATAGTTAAGTTTTGCTTAAAGTATTATGAGTTAGCTATTAATAGATTTAAATTGAATAAAATATAATATTTTATTCGCTATAATAAAGATAACTACTAGCTATGAATTAGTAAATATTATTGCAAGGTTATATATGAAAAATAAAACAATAGATAAAACTCCAGCTAGATTAGATTTTATTCAAAGTGCCACGGGGGTTATTTTAGCTCTGTTTATTATGGGGCATATTATATTTGAAGCTTCAATTTTAATTTCACTAGAGATGATGTATAAAGTTACTATTATGTTTGAGGGTTACTATTTTTTTGGTGAAACATATCCAGGAATCATATCATTTTTTGCTATGGCAATATCTATTATTTTTATAATACATGCTACAGTTGCTTTAAGAAAATTTCCACACGATTACAGACAATATAAAGTTATAAGAAATCATACAAAAAGTATAAATCATGAAGATACATCTTTATGGATGATTCAAATTATTACTGGTTTTATGATGTTTTTTATAGGGTCAGTTCATCTTTATATTATGATAACACAACCATCAAATATAGGACCATATGCAAGTTCTTCAAGAGTTGTTGATGAGTTTATGGGTCCTTTATATTTTATGCTTCTTATATCTGTGGTTTCTCATGCTTTTATTGGTCTTTACAGAGTTGTAGTAAAGTGGGGATTTATTGAAGGAAAAGATTCTAAAATATCTAGAAAAAGATTTAAGTTTTTAATGAAATCAATGATAGTTATTTATATACTAATAGGTATCTCATCTTTAGCTAAATATACATATATTGGTTTTACACATGATTTTTCTGATGGTGTAAAATACAAATCTCAAACTATTAATATAAAAGGACACTAAATGATAACTAAAGAGAATTATAATGCCTAAAATAATATATACCGATGTTCTTATTATTGGTGGTGGACTTGCTGGTTTAAGAGTTGCAACTGGTGTAAAAGAGCGTGGTTTTGATTCTGTTGTTTTAACTTTAGTTCCACCTAAGCGTTCACATTCAGCAGCTGCACAAGGTGGTATGCAAGCAAGTTTGGCAAACAGTAAAATGGGTGAAGGTGATAACGAAGATGTACATTTTAGTGATACTATAAAAGGTAGTGATTGGGGTGCAGATCAAGAGGTAGCTAGGATGTTTGTACATTGTGCACCAAAAGCTATTAGAGAGTTAGCACATTGGGGAGTGCCTTGGAGTAGAGTTCACAGAGGAGATCATAGTTCAATTATAAATGCTAAAAAAGTAACCATTACAGAAAAAGATGAATCACATGGACTTATAACTGCAAGAGATTTTGGTGGTACTAAAAAGTGGAGAACTTGCTACACTTCAGATGGAACAGGACACAGTATGCTTTTTGCTATGGATAACAAAGCAAAACAAGATAATATTGAAGTACATGAAAGACTTGAAGCCATCTCACTTATCCATGAAAATGGTAGATGTTATGGAGCAATTGCTAGAAACTTGATGAATGGTGAACTTGTAGCATATGTTTCAAAAGCAACAACTATTGCAACTGGTGGTTATGGTAGAATTTATAGCGTATCAACAAATGCAATCATTTGTCAAGGTATGGGACAAGCACTGGCCTTAGAAACTGGGATTGCTACTTTAGGAAATATGGAAGCTATTCAGTTTCATCCAACAGCTATAGTTCCTGTTGGTATTTTAACAACTGAGGGGTGTAGAGGAGATGGTGGACTTCTTTTAGATAAAGATGGTTATAGATTTATGCCAGATTATGAACCTGAAAAAAAAGAGTTAGCTTCTAGAGATGTTGTAAGTAGAAGAATGACAGAGCATATGAGAAAAGGTAAAGGTGTTAAATCTCGTTATGGAGATCATCTTTGGCTTGATATAAGAATACTAGGGCGAGATCATATTGAAAAAAATCTTCGTGAAGTAAAAGAGATTTGTGAAAACTTTTTAGGGATTGACCCAGCAGTTGATCTTATTCCTGTACGACCAACTCAACACTACTCAATGGGTGGAATTCGAACAACATATAAAGGTGAATCTCAAACATTAAAAGGTCTTTACTCTTGTGGTGAAGCTGCTTGTTGGGATATGCATGGTTTTAACAGACTTGGTGGAAACTCTGTAAGTGAAACTGTTGTTGCAGGTATGCTTATAGCTGAATATATATCTGATTTTTGTGAATCGGAACAAAGTGCTATTAGTATTCATACTGGAAATGTTGAGAAGTTTTTAAAAATTCAACATGATAAATTAGAGGCACTTTTAACAAAAGAGAATGGAGAAGATGCTTATAAACTTAGACGCCGTATGGAAACTATTATGATGGAAAAAGTTGGGATTTTTAGAAATGGTGATGATTTAAAAGAGGCAGTTGATGAGCTTGAAGAGTTATATAAACGCTCAAAAAATATAGAGGTATTTCGTTCAAAATCACGAGCTGCTAATCCTGCACTTGTAAATGCCTATAGAACTCAAAGGATGATAAAAGTTGCTCTTACAGTTGCTTATGGAGCATATTTGAGAAAAGAGAGTCGTGGAGCACATTCTAGAGAAGATTATCCTAAAAGAGATGATAAAAACTGGTTAAAAAGAACCATAACATCTTGGGAGGATGAAAACCAAACTATACCTACAGTTACTTATGAAGATATACCTATATCAAATATGGAACTTCCTCCAGGGTTTCGTGGATATGGAAAAGATTTGACACAACATCATGAAGATACTAAAGCTAGGCAAACTATAGTTGATACAATTACTACAAAACTACAAAGTGATGGTGCCAACAGGTTTGAGATACAAAATACATTGATGCCTTTTTTAAATAAACTACCTAAAAAATATCAAGGTAAAAATGAAAGATTAGGGGAAAAGATATGAGTAAAGAGAACAAGCAAAGAGTTTTAAATATACATATTTTAAGATTTGATCCAAATGACCCAGATGACTTTCCACATATGGAAACATTTAAAATAGAAGAAGCTTATGGGATGACACTTTTCATAGTTTTAAATGAGATAAGAGAACACCATGACAATGCTTTAAAATTTGATTTTGTTTGTCGTGCAGGTATTTGTGGTAGTTGTTCTATGCTTGTAAATGGTAAACCAACTCTTGCTTGTAGAACTTTAACATCAAAACTTCCACAAGATATAACTTTAGCACCTCTACCACTTTTTGAACTTATTGGTGACTTATCTATTTTTTCTGGAAAATGGATGAGTGATTTAAATAAACGACTTGAAACTTGGATACATGATAAAGAAGAAGAGTTAAATGTTGATAAGTTAGAACAAAAAATGGAACCATCTTTAGCAGATGAGATTTATGAACTTGACCGTTGTGTTGAGTGTGGATGTTGTGTTGCAGCTTGTGGTACTATTCAAATGAGACCAAATTTTGTAGGTGCTGTTGGACTTAATAAAATAGCCCGTTATCATTTAGACCCAAGAGATAAAAGGGACAATAATGAGTATTATGAACTAATAGGTAATGAAGATGGAGTTTTTGGATGTATGACACTTTTAGGATGTGAAGATGTCTGCCCCAAAGATCTACCACTTCAAAGTAAAATTGCTTATCTTAGAAGAATGATGCTTAGAAATGCTTTATAAATATATCATTGTTTTGTAAGTGAAACTTTAAATTAATATGTTACAATTTGTTTACTAATAAATATTTTAATAAAAGGTTATTATAATGAATACAAAAACTGGTGTAGGAATAAGTCATCACAGAAATCCAAAAATAGCAGCAAAAGAGGCTCTTCAAAAAGCACTTACTGATGGCAATATTACAAATAAACCTGATTTTGTATTTATGTTTGCAACTGTTGGATACAATCAACAACATCTTGTAGATACTATTGCACAACTAACTGATAACGCACCACTTGCTGGATGTTCAGGAGAGGGTGTAATTGCTCAAAAAGTAGCTGATGAAGGAAACTTTTCTGTTGTAATTATGGCAATAAAGTCTGATGAAATTAGATTTGATAATGCTTTATCAGTTGGACTAAAAGAATCTTCACACAATGTTGGAGAATCTATCGCAAAAGACTTAAAAAAGAGTGTAAGTGATGATTCTTTAGGTGTGATTACATTTTCGGATGGATTAACATTTAATTTCAATCAGTTTCTTGATGGATTAGAAATTGGATTAAATGGTGAAAATAATTTACCTGTATTTGGTGGTACTTCTGCAGATAACTGGGAGATGAAACAAACTTTTCAATACTATAATGATAAAGTGGTATCAGATGGAACAGTGGCAGTTCTTATGAGTGGTTCTTTAAAAATGGCTTGGGCAGTAAATCATGGATGTGTACCTATAGGATCTCAAAGAAAAATAACAAAATGTGATGGTAATATTATCTATGAAATTGACAATCAACCTGTATTGGATATATTAAAAGAGTATCTATTAGAGGATGAGATAAATAATTGGAATAGTACTGTTGTAAATTTAAGTTGGGGATTTAAAGCTCCAAATACTTTAGCGGATCAATATGATGAATATATTGTTAGATTTATGCCTGCAAAAGATGATAAAACTGGTTCTATTACAATTCCCACTGAGGTTGTTGTGGGTACTGATATTTGGATGACAAGAAGAGATCAAAGTAAAATTTCTGATGGATTAGATAAAATCGCAAAGAGTATAAAATCTCAAATGCATAATAGTAAACCAAAAATGGTTTTCAATTTTGATTGTGCAGGTAGAGGTAAAATGATTTTTAGGGAACAACAAAAATTAGAACTTCTTAACTCCTTACAAAATAAAATCGGTAATGATGTACCTTGGATTGGATTGTACACATATGGAGAGATTGGTCCTGTAAATAAAATAAATAATTTTCATAACTATACATTAGTTTTATTAGCATTATATTAATGAATCAAGATATAAGTTTAGAGCAAAAAGAGCTCGATATTGCAAAAGAGCAAATATTAAAACTTTCTACACAAGTTAAAAGGTTAACTAAAACAGAAAGTGAATTGTATGATGCACAAGAGATGCTTGATAAACAGATAAAAATATATAGTGAACTTTATGAACTTGGTAAAAGGTTAAGTTTAACGTATGATTTACAAAATATATTAGATAGTGCTGTACATTTTGTACTTTATGAACTTGATTTTGAAAGATGTTTAGTATTTGTTTATGATGATGAAAATTTAGAATTTAAATTAAACTCTTTTGATGGCTATTATGAATCTTTTGAATCTGACAGTTTGGAAAATTTTGTACTACCATTAAATGATAAGTTTGTTCAAACAATTGTTAATTCAAGTTCTAATATTATTTATAAATCTTATATGCAGAATAGTCTATTTGAAAATTTTGCATCAAAAGTATTTTTGGATGAGTATATTATATATATTTTGGGAAATAAAACTAAACTACTTGGTTTAATGGTTGTTGGAAACAGTAAACAAAATTCTGAATATCAAACAAGAATAGAGGAACAAAGCTATTTTATAGTTGGACTTAATAATCTAGTAAGTCAAATAACCAATGCAATTAATAATGTTTATTTTTATAATGAATTAGAAAAAGAGAAAGAAATTTTAGAAGATGAAGTTGCCGATGCAGTTGTAATTAATAGAGAAAAAGATAAACAATTATATGAACAATCAAAAATGGCTTCAATGGGTGATATGATAGGAAATATTGCACATCAATGGAGACAGCCACTTAGCGCAATAACAGCTACGGCATCTTCTGTGAAACTTAGTAATGAACTAGGTATTCTTGAAACAAATGATATAACTCATCATATGGATACAATCACAAATAAAGCTAACCATCTATCTGAAACGATAAATACATTTAGAGATTTTATTAAAGAGAAAAAAGAGTTGAAAGATATAGTTTTACAAGATAGAATAGATAACTCAATAAATATAGTTGAAGCAACTTTAAAAGATAATCATATAAGAATAATAAATGAGATAAATTATGATGAACCTATAAATCTTACAGTGGTTGTGGGAGAATTACCTCAAGTATTAATAAATATATTAAATAATTCAAAAGATATTATGTGTGAAAAAGATATAGTTGATAGATGGGTAAAAATTGGTATTTATAAAACAGACTTAGAAGTTACAATTACAATAGAAGACAATGGTGGAGGTATCCCCTCTAAAGTAATAGATCATATATTTGAACCATATTTCACAACCAAACACCAAAGCCAAGGTACAGGTCTAGGACTTCATATGAGCCAAAAAATTATTCGTGAAAGTTTAAATGGTAAGCTATATGTTAAAAATACTGAAAATGGGGCAAAATTTTTTATTGAATTACCGTTAAATACAAAATAAAGAGACTTAAAAAAGTGTTGTTTGAATATACTCTATTGTTTCATTTTTAGATAAACATTCAACAGTATCATTTGAAACTTTATTTACATATGTTGAAACTTCATCTATAGTTATATTTTCATCTGGATATAACTTAAAAAGATTATTTAACTCTTCGAGTGTAGAGTTTTTATCTAACCATACTTTATAATCTTTTTTATCTAAGATTACTGGCATACGGTCATGTATCTCTTCTACTACACTATTTGGTTCTGTAGTGATTAATGCAACTGATAAAATAGTTTTTTTGCTTATATTATCATACCACTCATCATATAAACCTGCACATACAAATACTTTTGATTTGGATGGTTTTATAAAATGTGGAATTTTTAAATCTCCATCTTTTTTCCACTCATACCAACCATTTATTGGAATTAAACATCTTTTTGATTTAAAAGACTCTCTAAAACTTTTTTTTTCAAAAAGTGTTTCGCATCTTGCATTTATATTTATGCTTTTATTATCTCTTGCCCACGATGGTATAAGTCCAAAATGTCCGTAAGTATAAACTTTTGTATTCAAAAGTATTGGTATATATATGGTTGGTGCTATATTATATTTTGGAGTTATTATCCCTACATTGTTTTTGATATAACTGTAGATCTCTTTTATCTCTTTTCTAAAATCACTATCATCAAAAATAGCTAACCTACCTGGCATCGTCTTTTTCTTTTCTCTCTTTTATAGTTTTTAAAATATTTCTAACTAAAAGTAATATAAATCCAACTGCAATAGTACCATTAATTAAAGCATTTAGAGTGTCTCCATCTTGATAAAAAATATATGCTAAGTATGAAAATACTCCAGCTATAATTAAACACATTCTAAGCAATCCTTACACTTACCATTTACTATTACATTGCTTACCATATATCCATCTAGTTTTATATCTAAGTCATTTAAACACTCAATTTTATTACAAACTATACATACAAAATGTCCATGTGGTTTTAGTTTAAGTTCAAAGTATCTTTTTTTATCATTTGATTCAAATGAGTTTAAAATCCCCTGCTCCTCAAATTTTGCCATATTTCTATAGAAAGTTGCTTTATCCATTGATATATTTGATTTTATATCTTCATAACTTAAAGGCTTTTTTGCTTTTTTTAGTATCTCTAAAAGTGCAATTCTAGCTGTTGTTAACTTTATATTTTTGTTTTTTACTATCTCTTCTATATTCATAATCAAATTATACCATAAAATATAATTAATGCAACTAAGTTGCAATTAAGAGAAACTTATATAGAATTCTTTTAATCAAATGCAACTAAGTTGCAATACAAGGGAAAATTATGGTAAAACAAACTAAAAGATTAATTATTGCAATATTTTTATTTTTAGGAACATTCGGATTTGCAAAAGTAAATACAGTTGTAAGTGTACTGCCTCAGCAAACATTTGTAAAAGCTATTGGTGGAGATAAAGTAAATATATCTTTGATGGTACAACCTGGAAACTCACCACATACATATGAGCCAAAAGCATCTCAAATGAAAGATATAAGTAAAGCAGATGTCTATTTTTCTATAGGTGTAGAGTTTGAAGAAGCATGGCTTCCAAGATTTTCTGATCAAAATAAAAAAATGAGAATTGTAAATATAGGTGAAGGTATTCATAAGTTAGCAATGGCAGAACATCATCATGATACTGATGAGCATGAAGATGAAAAGCATGATGAACATGGAGATGAAAAACACGATGAGCATGAAGATGAAGGTAAAGACCCACATATCTGGACGAGTACTACAAATGTAAAAGCAATAGCAAAAAATATTTTAAATACACTTGTAAAACTTGATATTGAAAATGCAAATTACTATAAATCAAATTATGAAAAATTTATTCAAAAGATTAATGCAACAGATAAAAATATTAGAAAAATATTAAGTGATGTTCCAAAAGATTCAAAGTTTATGGTATTTCATCCAGCATGGGGATACTTTGCAAAGCAATATGGACTTACACAATTAGCGATTGAAGCTGGTGGGAAAAATCCAAAACCAAAAACTATAGCTTATCTAATAGAGGAAGCTAAAGAGGAGAAAGTAAAAGCGATATTTACTGCACCTGAGTTTTCTACTAAAATAGCAAAACAAATAGCTAATGAACTTGGTATAAAAGTGATAAAAGTAAGCCCACTAAATCCAAAATGGTCACAAAATTTAGAAAACCTAGCTCGGGCAATTGCTAATAGATAGTATTAGCTAGTCTGCTCTTTTCATCTGTCTTTTAGTTTTACTGTTCACTTTAAGTTTATCAAAACTTGTAACAATATCACTAAAAGGTCTTAAAAACTTAGGTAGTTTTCTACCACCTACTTTTAATATATCTGATACTAATATATCTGCAATATCTTGTTCTTTTTTATCTTGTTTTTCAATCATATAATCAAATAAAAACTTAGCCAATCTATCTAAAGATATTTGCCAAGTTGAGTGTGTTTGTGAATATAACCAATTTGAAAAATCAAAAAAAGTATCATAAACACTACGATTTTCAACTAAATACTTAAATGACTTAGTAAAGTTACCACTATTATAAATCAAGTCCCAATACCTAGAAAATCTTTTCATCTCCTGCATCTTAGCAAATGGTATTAAGTCATTTGCCAATATATCATAAGGTGGCATATCACTATAAACCATCCCAAATATCTCATCATGTCTATTTAGAGTAGTACCAGATAGTTTTTTTAATACACCAACTTGAACCTCACTATTACTTAAACTACATAGATAGTCTAAATTTTCACCAAAACTCTCAATAGACTCACCAGGAAGCCCAATGATTAAGTCAAGATGGATATGTGCTTTTGTTTCATCTTCAAGAAATGCTATGTTTTCTTTTATCTTTGGTATATTTAAATTTCTTTTTATATTTTTAGCTATATCTTTTTTAAGTGTTTGAATACCAATCTCTAACTGTAATGCACCTTTTGGAAATTGTTTTATCTTATCTCTTAGTTTTTGTGGAAAATGGTCTGGTATAACCTCAAAGTGTGCCATATAAGGCTCATCTTTTTCTAAAAAGAAATCTATTAGTTTAGTTGCCATATCTATGTTTAGATTAAATGTTCTATCTATAAACTTATAGTTTCGAACCCCTCTACTCCAAAGTATCTCAAACTGATTTAACAACTCATCGATATCAAAGTTTCTCACTTGTTTATCAATAGATGATAAACAAAACTCACAAGAGAAAGGACAACCTCTTGATGCTTCTACATAGATATATCTATGTTCAACATCATTATCAGTATAGTACTGATATGGTAACTCAATAGAATCTAGCTCTAAAAGTTGTGGAGGAAATATCTTATCTTTTATATCTTTTTTTTCAAGTATATCTTTACAAAGGTTATAAAACTGAACCTCACCCTCCCCTTGTACAATATAATCAGCACGAGACAGATCAACTCTAAAAGGTGTATAAGAAACCTCTGGACCACCTAAAACTATGATAGTATTTGGGCTTACTTTTTTTATTATCTCTATTAGTTCATATACATCAGAAGCATTCCATATATATACCCCTATTCCTACTATTTTAGGCTCAAATGATAAAATCTTTTCTGCAATATCCTGCATCCTTTCATTTATCACATACTCTTTTATAGAAGCTTGTTTTTGCAACTCTTTTAAGTTTGCATAGAGATAACGCAAACCAATGCTACTATGTGAATATCTACCGTTTAGAGTCGTAAGTATAATATCGTGTTTCAATTTTTTCCTTGATTATATATAAAAGTATTTTAATTGATATTACAATAAGTTTGATACTCTTTTGATTAATAGTATATTTAAATCAAATCTTATCACTTAATATTTCTAATAACTTTTTACCAATATTAAACTCTTTTAATATATTTAACAAAATGATAAACTATTGCTTTTTTATACAAATAGTTATACATAATGCTAAACTATTACGACTATTCCGTAATAGTAATACAATAGAATCATACCGTAGAATAAATTTATAAAAAAGATGTCATTTTATAAATCAAGACTTTGTCGTATGCAATGTATTTTAAGGTTATTTTATATAAAATGTACAACTAATAAATAGTAGTATATACACTATCTCGCTAGCCCTATATTTAAAGGCTTTTTGAGTTTGTCTTTTTTGTAGTGTGCCTAAAATTGTGTCCTAATGTGTCAATTAGAATACAATTATGAAGCGAGTAAAAAAGTACCTCTTTTTTTATCTTTGTTTTCAATATATCTTGCATATTTATTTAATGTCATAGCAGAAGTTGTATGACCTAACATTTTACTAACCCATAAAACATCTTCGCCGTTGCTTATCATCATACTAGCAAACGTATGTCTCATTTGGTAAGGGTTTCTATAAGTAATATCTATTCTTTCTAATAATAGCTTCCAATATCTTGACATTGCAACACTATCTGAATAAGGTTTTTTAAAAAAACTATTTAGTAAATATTCACTTGAATCAATTTTATATCTTAAATGATTTTTAATATATGGTACAAGTGCATCTATAATATCTATAGTTCTAATACTAGCATCTGTTTTAGGTTTAGATTCTATACCTTGCCTTTTTGCTCTTGAAATACTAATAGCATTATTATCAAGGTCTATATCACTCCATTTTAAAGAGATTATTTCTCCAGTTCTCATTCCAGTATAAAAGCCTATTGCAAAGAATATTTTAACCTTATCATCCATATAGTATAAAATCTTATTAATCTCATCAAGAGTAAAAGGGTTTATATCTCGTATTGGAACTATTTTAGGTTTTTTAATTAGCTTCAATGGATTTTTTACAATAATTTCATCTCTTATTGCATCATTAAATATTACATTAAATACAGCTCTTACAAACGATAAACTTTTTGTTGCTATTGTTTCTAATAACTTATTTTGCCATGTAGCTATAGAAGATGGTTTTATCTCATCTAGCTTTTTGTTTCCAAAGTATGGTTTAATATGATAATTATAAGTTTGCCTATGATTCCTTTGAGTTAACTCTCTTCTATGAGGTTTATTTATCTCAAATGATACTTTTGCAAACTCATCAACTGTTGGTACTTTTTTAACATTGTCATTTTTTAAGAACTCCCCCGTATTTAGTTCGTGAACTATTTGGGGGATTAGTTTATTTTCGGCTATTTTGCGGTTAGCTTTTGTATCATCAAGCTTTAAAGACTTTCTATATCTCTTTGATTGATGATAAAATGTTATCCACAATTTGCCGTTCCGATTGATTAATTTCATTTGTTTTATCCTTACAAACTACCCATTCATCAATTGCAACTCTATCAAATAATATTTTACCTTGTTTTTTATAAAAGTGTAGATTCTCAATAAATGTTGATTCTTTAAATTTATATATTCTATCTTTAGAATATCCAAGATATTTTGCTAGTTCGGCAACTGTTAGCCATCTTTTAGTTTGCATTGAAGAGAGTGATTTTTTTATTACTTCTAAATCATTTGCTATATTTTTAATTAGGTTTATATTCTCCATATCAATCATCTTGCACCTCTTGAGATATAAGACCTCTTTTAATAGCTTCTTTTAGTGCTACTTTGTATATATCTAAATGCTTTTGTGATAGATGAGATTGTGCTTTAGTATCTTTTACATATTGATGAAGTGTATAGTCTCCTAATTTATTTACACTTATTACTTTTACTGGTTTGATTAACTCTCCACTATCTAAAAGTCTTAAATCTGTTTTGATATTATCCTTTGTAAAGTGTTCTATCTCTATATAAGTTTTTTTGATAATTTTATTTTTATTTGCTCCACTAAAAGAGTTTTTAACTTCATCATAATATTCATCTAAAATATCTTTTGAAATCTCAACTAGATGTATAAAAGCTTTTCTTAGAAGTTGTATATATTCATCTTTGAATTTAATATCATCATATAGAGATACTTTTCTTACAATTCTACATATTTGTTTATCAGCTTGTAAAAACTCTTTTATATCGTATGAGTTTTTTATATGTTCCCAAATAGGATGAGTTGAAGCTCTATTTTTATTATTGCTTTTAGCGGTTGTATCTGAAATAGAATCTAAATCAACTAATCTTATCTCATCCATAGATGCTTTAAAAAGGTTTTTTGCATTACAAAGCAAGTTATCAACTGTATCTATTTCAAACAGTCTTAAGTGCTGTCTATTGAGCTGAAATTCAACATTAAATATTGTTTCTTTTAAATCAAAGCCGTTATGTTCAAAGTAGTCATTCATCAAATCATATTTTTTAGATTTTTTCATCTCTAAAGTTTTATTGTAGAGTCTTAGTTTAAATGGCTCTTTACCTACATAGATAGTTTGTAAAGATTTAGAACTTCCAATTTCACTAATAGTTGCATATTGTCTTTTTCTAGTTACAAACATATCACGAGTAACGAAACTAAAGTCATATTGTATAAAGCAGTTTAAATCTGCTCGTGTAACTGGATAGTATTTAGTTGTATAGTTTATTAATAGTTCATCATTAATAATCTTTAACAGATTTTTAATACCAACTGTATATATTCCAACTCCTTGAAGTTGTACTCTTATATTTTCTAGCTTTGTATTTTTTGTATTGTCTTTGAATCCTATTTTATAGAAACTATTTAAATCTCTAAACCAATGAAAGCCCTCAGACTTTCCAAGATAATTTAGTGTTGTATCTGTAATAGTTATATTTATATCACTATTTTCAAACTCTATATCTAACTTTTTAAATTTACCTTGTATTGTTTCAAGTTGGTCTTGTATATCATAAAATAGGTCAGAGTAATTTGCGTTTGATTGTGCAAAATAGTAAAGTGTATCAATACCACTTAATATTTTAATATCATCCATAATTTTAACCTTTGTATAAATCAAGACTTGCGTCGTGTGATGTTAAGTAAGGGGTATTACTATATACCCCTAAATTGTTTCGCTTTCTCACTTAAAAAAATCAAAGCAACGTCCGTTGTCTTTGCATTTTTTGCAAGTGCTACAGCGACTTTATTTTAGATGCCATAAAATGTATAGTTCTTAGCTATCAATCCTACATCTACAGATACTTCTTGACCTACTTTATTTTTATATAAAGCTACTTTTTCACTAGGTAAACTTATATCTATAAGTTCTTGCTTTTGTGAACTATCTTGCATAGTTCTTGTTGTTAATAGTTGTAACTTTGTTTTACCAATTGTTACTTCACCAGTTTCTGTATTTTTAAAATCATTTGCTTTAAAAATTCCTATTAGTTTTGCTTTTAGAGTTAGCATCTCATATCCTTTTAGGGATAACTAGTTATCTTTGTGTTTTTCAAATTTGATAGTGGAAGTTTAATAGAAAAAAAGGTTTTGTTAAATGGGAATAAATTTTAAAGTTTTTAGAAATTTCCCTAGCTACTTTAGTTTAAAGGTTTTAAGTGTGAGTATTTTTCATTTATTTTTAATAGTTCATTAGGATATTTTTTTAAATATTCTAGATGTTGAGTTTCTAAATGCTCATTTAAAAATATATCTATTGTTTCATAATCTATTTTTATTTTAGGGTTTTGTTGTCTCATATCTTTGATAAGTAAGTTTTTAATAATTTGCTTTTCTCTATCTATAAAGTGTTGATCTTTTTTAGCTCCAAATATTGGAGTAAAAGCAATAGTTGATGAAATATGTATTTTTCTATTAAAACCATCATCATCTACTTTTGTATTATATATATTTGACATAATATCAACTATAAACATTTTTGAGTCATCATCACCTATATTCAAATAGTGTTTAAACTCATAGTGTAGTAATATAGCAAGACTTTTTAAAACTGCATTAGGTGTTGTTTTTTGTATTAGTCTTTTTTCATAAAAATGTAGTATTTGTTCTATTATCTCTTTATCTTCATTATAAAACATACCTATTTTTTCTATATCCATTAAGCTCATAGCTTGTAGAAAGAATTTTGTTATCTTTTTTTCTTTTCTAAAGTTATTTAAAAAATGCCAGTTTAACCTATGTTCTCCTCTATATCGTATTACAGAAGTTGAGGGAAGTAAAAAGTTTCTATGTATATTCATTTGTGATGTTATATTTTTATTTGCTTGTATATGTCTTGTATAGTTGTTTGTTGTAATATATTTTATAATATTATTTGTTGTATCAATCAACTGCATAATCTTATATAGTTCTTTTAAAATAAGTGTATCATCAAAATATATAATATTATCGTCTTTAACTATATCTTTTAAAAAATGGATTGGAAACTTATCAAATGATTTTATATCAAACTCTGGATGATATTTACAGTATATTTGTTTTGTATTGAGTATCTTTTTTTCAATATCAAATTTATCACGTATAACTCTAAAGTTTGGTATATGCATATCAAAATAATAATCACTTGATAATGCTTTGAATAAATCTTGTGCTGTTTTTATTCTTTGGTTTGAAACTTTACTTGTTTTTTTATTCATAAGTTATTTTAATGTTTTTAGAGTACAATGTAAAGGAAAAAGATAATTTTAGATGGTAAATTTAGGAAAAAAACAGATTTTAAAATTTATTATTTTGTGACACTAGATGTGACATTGTTATTATAAAATGTGAAAAATATTATTAGTTAGCTTATATTAAATAAGATTACAAAAGGAAATATATAGATGAATATTAAAATAAAAATTCAAGAACTTCAAACAAATTTACTGAATAAAAGAGTAACAAGTGTTTTAAAAGATCAACAATTTGACTTAGAAAAATTTAATAAATCATTAATTATATATAGTGAATATTTTGATAATATTGAAGGTGAAGAATTAATAAAAGCTATAGAGAAAAAAATAAATGAATTGATTGAATATAGTAATAAGTCTTCTTTTTTAAGTTATTCTCATCAGTTTATTAATAATGCTAATTTTTTAATTGCGAATACTCCTCTAGAAATAACTACAAATGATGAAATGACTCATTTAGAAACTGTCATATCAGAAGCAACATTTATGGAAAGATGTAAAAGTTTAATAGAGTCACTTAATTTAGTAAATCAAGAATCAAATTTAATATTAGAGACAGAATCGCAAGGCAAACCATTTAAGGTTAATAAAACAAAAAATGATTCTTTTGCTATATATGCTGAGTCTAGTGAGAAACCAATGACTATCTCAATTGATAGATTAGTAGAAGTTGCCTTTAAAAGAAAGTCTCCTACATATGCATCATATGAAAGTGTTTTAATTTCGAAAATTTTTGATGATTCTATATTTGGTTTTTTACTAAAAGATAATGTACCTAAAGACTTAATTGAAGTAATGAAAGACAAATTACTTAAAAATGAAGATGAATTATTAATAATTAAAAGTAAACTAGAAGAGATACAAAATGATAATTTAAATATTGAAGAAAAAAAATCACAATTTGACAAAATTATAGCAAAATCAGAAAATCTTGATGATAGGATTAAAGCAGCTGAAGATAAAGCAAAATTAGGTTCTTCTATATTATATTGGGATGGTAAACAAAAAAATCATATAAGCAAATTTCGTAGATTTAGTGCATTATCTATTCTTTTAATAGGAATACTTATTGGCATTTTATTTTATGTGACAACAAATCATAATAATCAAACAAAAGATGATATCAAGGTTAGTAAAGCTAATTTACAAGTTGGCAACGATAATAACAAAACGGCTGTTAATATAAAAAAAGCAATACTGCCTAGGTTAAAAGAGTCTGATTCAAAAGACGCAGAAGAGAAAGACTTATTATTTGATTATTCAAAATTAGCATGGTATGCTTTAATGATCTTTGCATCATCAAGTGCTTTTTGGATTATAAGAATTACAGTAAAAATTGCACTAAGTAATCTTCATTTATCAGAGGATGCACACGAAAGAGTTGTAATGATTCAAACTTATCTATCATTTATCCAAGAAGGAAAAATTGAAGAAAGTGATAAACAATATATATTAACATCCCTTTTCAGATCTTCTAATATTGGTATAATTAAAGATGAATCAAGTGTAACAGTTGCAGATATGATATCAGCATTTAAGAAATAAATAAAATTAAATGTAAGAATGTAGTATTTATTATATCTATCGGTATTTTAGTTAGTTTTTAACTTAACTAAGGTGTCTAAGTCACGAGATATTATTTGAAGCTTGTGTCTAAAATGTGACTAATTAAAACTATAAGAGTTGATTTATTAAGAATGATTAGAGTTGCAAAAGACCATAGAATAGGTATTTTTAGTTATTTATTCTATAATACTACTTATAAATAGTTAACCCACTTTAAATTTCAATACAATAATGCTTTTATATATTACTGATTAAATAAACTATGATATAATATAACTAATTAGGAGATATATGCAATATTTAAAATATTTATTTTTCATTCTTCCAAGTATATTTATTATATTATTAATTATAAGCGATAGTATAATATTAAATATAATTCATATTATCATTATACTAATTATTATCTTGGTAGTAAGCTTGTATTTAAAATATAAAAAAGTTAAAGAATTAAAATTACTTTTAAATAAAAAAGATTTAATAATAAAAGAACTAAATCATAGATTTAAAAATAATATGCAAATGTTAATATCTTCAATAGAAGTTTTTATTAACGATACAAATAATAAGGATTTTAATGAAATACTTGTTACTATCCAGAATCGTATAAATGCAATAAAATATCTTCAAGAACAACTTTGCTATGAAAAAAATATTACTAAAATAAATATTTATATATATTTTGAAACTTTAATTGAAGAGCTTCAAAATATGTTTAATAAAACCAATATAAAAATTAATATGAATATTAATGTTGATGTTAAAGTTGATGATGCTTTTTTATTAGGATTAATTATCAATGAACTAATTATCAATTCTTTAAAATATGCTTTTCCAAATAACGATGGGTATATTGAAATAAATTTAAATAAATATAATAATAAATATAGTTTAGTTATTATTGATAATGGTATTGGTTATGTTAAAAATGATAATAAAAACTCGATTGGACTATCTTTAGTTGAATCATTAGTTACTAAACAACTTAAAGGTAGTATTACTACTCATTCAGAAAATGGTGTTAAGATAGAAATAAGTTGGAAAAATGAAACATAATATAAAAATACTTATTGTAGAAGATGAAACAATTGTTGCATTTGACATAAGAAATGCTATTCTAAAATTAGGATTTAATGTTACAAATATTGTTAGTAATTATAATGATACTATTAATAGCATAAAGAATAATAAACCTGATCTAATACTTATGGATATTCGTCTTGAAGACACTAAAGATGGTATAGAAATTGCTCATGAAATCAATAAAATAACAAATATACCAATATTATTTCTTACTGCATTTGCAGATGATGAAACTATTAATCGTGCCATTCAAACAAATCCGATAGGATATTTAATTAAACCATTCAAAAGAGAAGAATTAAATTCAACTATTTTATTAGCAATGTATAAAATAAATAAAAGTCAAAAACTTAATTTTAATGATGATTGGAAATATATTGGTAACTATTATTATTTCAATAAAATAACAAAAGAGTTATATTATAAAGAATATCCTATTAAATTAAGTAAAAAAGAAGGCTTATTATTATCTATATTAATAAATGACATAGGAAATATTATTTCATTCGATAAAATAGAACATAAGTTATGGCCTGATACATCAGTTTCTAGTAGTGCATTAAGAACGCTAACTTATAGACTTAGATCTAAATTAGAATATAAAATTATAGAAACAATTCCATTCAAAGGATGTAGAATAAAAATACCAAATAATAATTTATTGTGACACATTATGTGACGCACCTGTGACGAGAATTGTGATAGAATAAAACTAATAAGTGGAAAGTAACATTAGTTAGCTTTTTATGTAAAAGGGATAAAATGTCACAATTATCAAAAAAAGAAGCAATTGATTATATTTATTCAGTTACTAAAGGGTCTTTAGATGATTTGAAAAATACTATTGGTAATGAACATGTTGAAGCATTACAATTAACTGGCTTAATAAAGAGGGGACAAGAAGTTTCTCATATTAATAGTTGGGCTATTACTAAAACTGCAATAAGTTTAGTTGAATCTTTTCATGAAAGAAAAGACAAAACAATAACTGATAAAATAATTGATTATATTAACTATTTTATTATGCGTAAAAATTTAAAAATAGCTGCTTAAATATAATACTTCGCATAACTCAATGAATTATATTGCATACTGGATACCATTAACTAATACAATTGATTTTACACGGGCTTTTGGTAATCTTCAAGAAAGAACAAAAAAAGTTGATATTTCAGATAATGTTGTAAATAAAAAAAATATATTAAAAATTTCAATAAATGAAAATAGAGATATTACTTTATCATTAAATAATGAGCATACCTATCAACTAACATATTATAATTCATTCAATAATGGACTAGTTATTTATTCTTATAATAATAGCTTTCCTCAAAATATCATTGAAATACTTCCTTTACAAGTATATCATGAGTTCAAAGATTTTTTTCATACTCATGAAGCACATGATATAGAAGAGGACTCTTTATTAAGTGCTTATTCTAGTAAAAGTGAGCCTATAAAGAATGAAGTTATATTATATTATTGTGAAAAATATATTTCTAAATTTAATTATTATCATAATAATATAATTTCCTATAATTCTCCTACTATTATTTGGGAACACTTTATAAAAAGTAAAACTTATATGATACCAGATGCAATAAATACAATTAGTATAGGTCAAAAAAATATTCATAAAATACAAACGGAATTAAATTATTTTCTATATTTAGTAAATAATTGTAGTGATGATATTAATAAAAATTATTTTTTAAGAGAATACAAAAATAATAAATTTAAATTTCATATACTATATCAAGAATATGAGATACTTGATAATAAACTAGATACAGAATATACAAAAATAATAAATAAATATCAACTTTATCTTGGTTACCTAGGGGCAGGACTTGGAGTTATTGGTATAGGATTTGCAATGTGGGGAATTAATTTAGCACATAAAGGTCTTACTACTAATGATTTTATAAAAGTAAAGGACAATATTTATATTAAACAAATTGAATTTGAAACTAAAATTCATAAATCTATAAATCTTTTAAAAAATCAGAATGATACATTAAATATTAATACCTCAAAAATACAAAAAGAACATAATGAACTAAATAAAGTAGTAAAAAATATTGAAAATAATTGTAATAATTCAATTAATATAAAAAAAGAAATACCTAACGTAAAATAAGCAATACTTAGGATAACAAATTATAGGAGTTAATAAGATTACAATGCGGAAATGTTAAGCTTTTATTTTCTAAAGTCAGTTTTATAAAAGTTCAAATATTTAAGAAGTAATACCCCCTTGTAACTCAACTCAAACGTTATAAAATTAATTAAATAAACTATCCAAAAAAAAATTATATTTCTTGAGAAAAGTATTAAAAGAGTTTAAAGTTAATAGAATTATAAACTATAAAAGAATAGTAATCAAAGCTTATACTCTTTTACTTAAATATTTTTTTAAAATATGACATAATAACACAATATGTATTTAGGTCGGCAGGGATTATTTGTTGGGATTTGACCTATTTTATCTACAACAATAGTCAAGGAATATACTCGTGCAACACTTAATAATAAAAAACTTACACTTTAAATATAAAAACTCTGTTATGCCAATTTTTGAAAATCTTAATTTAGAATTTGAGCAAGGATGGTGTTGTATAGTTGGTTCAAATGGTTCTGGTAAAAGTACACTTTTAAAACTTATTTCAAAAGAGTTGAAATATGATGAGGGAACTATAAAAGGTAATGACTTAACACATTATTGTCTACAAAGCACAGAAGAGATACCGAAAAATCTTGAAGATTTCATGATGACATATACAAGTAAAGCTTTTAGAATAAGAGATATGTTAAATATCAATGATGAATGGCTTTATCAATGGGACACTCTTTCTTTTGGTGAAAGAAAAAGAATGCAAATAGCAGTTGCAATTTTTGAAGAACCAGATGTTTTACTTGTAGATGAGCCTACAAATCATTTAGATACAAAAAGTAAAAACATAGTGTTAAATGCACTTAAAAGCTTTAAAGGTATTGGGATATTGGTCAGCCATGATAGGGAACTTTTAGATAATTTATCACAAGCTACAATTATTTTAAAAAATCAACATATCTTCTCATTTAAAACAACTTTCTCCAAAGCGATGAATGAGTATCTTACAAATATGGAATTTCTAGAGAAAAACCAAAGTAAACAATATAGTGAATTAAAAAAACTAAAGAAATCAATACAAAATCAACATGAAAAAGTGAGTCAATCAAAAAAAAGAATGTCAAAAAAAGATTTAGGTAAAAACGATAAGAATGCTAAAACTAAAATTGATCTAGCTAGATTTACAGGAAAAGATAAAAATGACGGTCAAGAGTTATCAAAACTAAAAGCTAAACAAACTAAGCTAATATCAAATACAGTCAAAACTGAAAAAGTTTTTGATCTTGGTATTGAATTTCAGACAAGTAGATCTACAAATATTTTCCCTATCATTATCAAAAATAACATATTGGAGCTATCTGAAACTAAAAAGTTATCACATGAATCACTTTGTTTAAATGAATATGACAAGATTGGAATCATAGGAGAAAATGGTGCAGGAAAAAGTAGTTTTTTAAATCATCTATTATCTACTGTTGATTTAAAAGATGAATACTTATATATACCACAAGAGATAACACAAAAAGAGAGTAAAAAACTTTTTGATGGTATAAATGATATGACAAATGATATAAAAGGTGAAATATACACAATAGTACGAAAACTAGCATCAGACCCTATAAAACTGCAAGATAGCTTTATACCAAGTCCAGGAGAGGTGCGAAAACTGATGATTGCAAAAGGACTTTTAGAAAACCCATCATTGATTATTCTTGATGAGCCTACCAATCATATGGATTTGGATTCTATTGTATCACTAGAAGTTGCTTTAAAAGAATATAATGGAACTATGATAGTAATAAGTCATGATAAAACTTTTTTGGATGCAATTGCAACTGATACTTGGGAGTTTAAAAAAGATGGAGAAGATTCATATAAGATTTCTATATAAGATGATATAAGCTCTAATTTGATAAAATACGACTATTATAAAAGTTTCAAAATTAAAATGAAGTTTCTAAAAAGGTTTAATAATAATGAGTGAAAACAAAGATTTTTTACGTACAATAGTTGAAGAAGATTTAAAGTCAGGCAAGTATAAGGAGGTAATTACACGATTTCCTCCAGAGCCTAATGGCTTTCCACATATTGGACATGCTAAGTCAATATGCATAAATTTTGGAATTGCAAGTGACTATCAAGGGAATTGCAACCTTAGAATGGATGATACCAATCCAACTACAGAAGACACAAAATATGTAGAAGCTCTAAAAGATGCAGTCCAGTGGCTTGGATTTGACTGGGGTGAAAATGTAAATTTTACTTCTGATTATTTTCAAAAGATATATGAACATGCTATTACACTTATAAAAATGGGTAAAGCTTATGTTGATTCTCTTAATGAAGAAACAATGAGAGAATATCGTGGAACTGTAAAACAAGCTGGTAAAAGAAGTAAGTATGCTTCCCGTTCAATTGAAGAAAATCTAGACCTTTTTGAGAGAATGAAAAATGGTGAATTCAAAGAGGGTGAACACATCCTTCGAGCTAAAATTGATATGGCGGCTTCTAATATGAAAATGAGAGATCCTCTTTTATATCGTATCAGACATGCACATCATTTTAGAGCGGGAGATGAGTGGTGCATCTATCCAATGTACGATTTTGCTCATTGTTTGTCTGATTATATTGAAGGTGTTACCCACTCTATTTGTACACTAGAGTTTGAAAACAACCGTGATATATACAACTGGGTACTAGATACACTTGAATTAAAGGCTCCAAGACCTTATCAACATGAGTTTGCA
>Ga0114922_10000108_pt1 | contig 72684 bp, 69 predicted proteins | sample AartaG_FD_100975 | JGI IMG/M metagenome (GOLD analysis project Ga0114922, IMG submission 100975) | Deep subsurface microbial communities from Aarhus Bay to uncover new lineages of life (NeLLi) - Aarhus_00045 metaG | ecosystem: Environmental > Aquatic > Marine > Oceanic > Sediment | place...
AGTCGGTTGCACCCGAAGTCACTGGCCCAACCCGCAAGGGAGGGAGGTGCCGAAGGTGCGGTCGGCGATTGGCGCTAAGTCGTAACAAGGTAGCCGTACCGGAAGGTGCGGCTGGATCACCTCCTTTCTAAGGAGTCACCCAACCGGACGCTGGCTCTGTCTGTGTCAAACGACGGGCCGGTGACCGCGGACTCCCAGGTCGATCAACCATCCGGGCACTGTTGGGTTTTCAAGGCCGGCGAGGAGGACCTCGCAGGGGCAAGTTAGTGATTGATCGCGAGAGGGCGCCGCAGGCGCCCTCTCGAAGTGTTTGTGGGGGTGGGCCTCTAGCTCAGTTGGTTAGAGCGCTGCCCTGATAAGGCAGAGGTGGCTGGTTCGAGTCCAGCGGGGCCCACCAGGCATCAGGGACGGGAGCAGGAGACAGGCTCTTGCCCTACGCGTATTGTGGGGGCTTAGCTCAGCTGGGAGAGCGCCTGCCTTGCACGCAGGAGGTCAGGGGTTCGAATCCCCTAGCCTCCACCAGGGTTTGGGAAGGCTTGTGGGGTGGGGGGCTACAACTGCGCGGGGACTCCCAACAGCCGCTTCGTCGCCGCCACGAGTTTTTCCATTCTGCAGGGTTTGTTGATGTAGACAGTCGCGCCCGCCATCCAGCCGGTGAGGAGGTCTCCACTCTCTTTGCGAACCGTGAGTATGATAACGGGCACGTCGCGCATTTCGGACCTCTCCCGCAGCTTGCGGAGGGCCTGGAATCCGTCCATGCGAGGCATTACCACATCGAGTATGACGAGGTCCGGAGGCCGCGCCGCTGCCTTCCGCAGACATTCGGCGCCATCCCCGGCGGTGTCGACGGAGAAGCCCGCATCCAGCAGAGCGTCCTCTATGAGCTTAACCATCGCCGGGTGGTCGTCTACCACCAGCACACGCTTTCCCATGCGCCGGCCTCCCGGGTGTCTCCTCGTCCCCTATGGGTCGGTCAACGGTAGCTAACCCAGCGGGACACGCAGCAAGACACCTCCCTTTGAGTCTATTCCGTTCTTGCGGGCGATTCTAACATCCCTGCCCGTGACGAGGGCCCAGCCGACTATTGTCTGTGCTGTGAGTGGCGCTGGAAGCGTGCCCGAGGCACGGCACACCTTCCTTCGTACTGCCCCGGGTCACGCTCTGCCGCCCGCTGACTGTCCGGGCAAGTGCACAAAGTCGTTGCAGCGCGGTGCGTTCCAGACAAGGACGCACTGTTCCGGGTCCGAAAGTCTCAAGCTGACGCGAGGAGAGGCGTGTGAGGAGGGTACCGGGTCGATGAAGCTAGATCGGCGAGAGTTCTTGCGGTTGGCGGGCATGGGCGCCGTCGCTGGGTCTCTGGCAACGGCAGGCTTCGCGGCGCCGGAGGGAGGAGGCGAAGACAAGATGGCGTTCGAACTGCCGGATCTGCCGTATGCGTACGATGCGCTGGAGCCGTACTATGATGAACAGACGGTGCGCCTACACCACGACAAGCACCATGCCGCGTATGTGGCCGGTCTGAACGGGGCCGTGGAGCAGGCCGAGAGGATGCTGAAGTCCGGCGATTTCGGCCACGCTAAGGCGATAGCCAAGGCAGCGGCCTTCCACGGGTCGGGGCACATACTCCATTCGATCTTCTGGACGAGCATGAAGCCAGGCGGAGGAGGAGAGCCGACTGGGGAGCTGGCCGACGCGATCAGTAGACAGTTTGGGAGCTTCGGCTCTTTCAAGAAACTGTTCCTCGCCACCACCAACGCGGTGGAGGGCTCGGGATGGGGGGTCCTCGCGTTCTGCCCGACGACTCATATGCTAGCGGCGCTTCAGGCCGAGAAGCACGAGAACCTGGCAGTGTGGGGTCTGATGCCGATTCTGGCGCTGGACGTGTGGGAGCACGCCTATTACCTGAAGTACCAGAACAAGCGGCCGGAGTGGACCGAGGCCTTCATGGACCATCTGGTCAACTGGGATGATGTGGCGAAGCGCATGGCAAAGGGGAAGCAGTAGCTTAGTCGGTGGCACCATTATGGACGGGAGGGGAGGGGGCAGGGCGCGCCCTCCCCTTCGCTTCGTCGAGACGTGGCTGGATGTGTTTGCTGATTCCCTGCGAGTGCTTCGGCCGGTATCCTATGAGTGCGTCTGGAGCGCGCGGCGCACGCTTTCGGGCGAGAGGGGAAGCTCCCGGATGCGTTTACCGGTGGCGTCAAACACGGCATTGGCTACTGCGGCCGCAATGGGGAAGATGGCTGGCGTGCCAGCGGCCTGTGGCGGGTGATCCGGATTCGGGACAAGAACGATGTCGATGGCGGGGGTGTCGGGAAAAGCCGGTATTGGGTAGGAGGTGAAGGTATTGGTCAAGATGCGCCCCTGCTCATAGCGCACCGCCTCCCAGAGCGTGAAGCCCAGCCCCATGATCACGGAGCCTTCGATCTGGCTGCAAATTCCGTCAGGGTTGACGATAAGGCCACTGTCTTGGGCGACGAGGAGGCGGCGTACCCGGACTTCGCCGGTGAGGCGCGCCACCTCTACCTCGGCGATCTGTGCCACACAGGTGGCTGAATCGGCGGCACAGGCGAACCCCACACCCAGGCCCGTGGGGGTGCGGCGGGTCTGCCAGCGGTACCTTTCGGCCACCGCGGAGACGACGCGGGCCATCCGGGATCCCGGCGCGAGATGGCGGAGACGAAACTTGATGGGATCCTGGCCGAGTTCGCTTGCGATGTGGTCGAGGTGGGCCTCGCGGGCGAAGGTGTTGGCCGGGCCGCCCAGGCCGCGCCAGTCGCCTTGGCGCAGGGGCGAGCGGCATTGGTGGAAGCTGATGCGCTGATTGGCGAAGGTATATGGCGGGATGGCGCCGACGGAGCCGCAGTTGAAGGAATCGCAGGTCCAGGCGACTATTTCCCCCCCTTCACTCACTCCGCATTGGAGGTCGATGAGGGCGGCTGGGCGGAAGTAGTTCCAGGTGAGTTCCTCGGCACGGGTGTGGGTGACCATTACCGGGCGTCCGAGGGCGCGCGTCAGCCGCGCCGCTTCGATGGAGAGATCGGCCTCGTTCTTGCCGCCGAAAGCGCCGCCGACGGCGGTGGTGATGACGCGCACACGTTCCGGGGGCCAGCCGAGGGCGCGTGCGACGGCCTCCCGATGAACGAAGGGGCGCTGAGTGCCGGTGTAAACGACGATCTTCTCCCCGTCTTCAGCAGCGACGGCCCCGTGGGGCTCGATGGGCGCGTGGGCGACGAAGGGGGTACGATAGCTGGCGGTGAAGCCGTGCCGCGCAGAGGCGTGTGCGCTCTCGACATCTCCTTGCTCTCGAACTTGCTCCGTGAGGCCTGCGCTTGCTCTGAGATCCTCGTACAGAGCGGCCATGGCAGGATGGTCGGGCTCTTCCCAGGCTGCCTGAATGCATCGCAGGGCCTTCTCTGCGAGTTCGGGGTGGGCGGCCACGACGGCGACTAAGTCGCCCTGCTCGACCACTGCGATGACGCCCGGCTGTGCGGAGGCAGCGCGAGTATCGGCGCGGACGAGTCGAGCGCCAAGACAGGGCGGACGAAGAATCTTCGCGTAGGCCATGTTGGGCAGGCGCATATCGGCGACGAAGCGGGCCCGGCCCGTGACAAGAGACAGCCCATCGACGCGGGATACGGGCTTTCCCACGAGCTGATAGTCGCTCCGGGGCTTGGGCGAGGATGGAGTCTGAAGCCTACGGAGGAGGCGGCGGCCGCGGGTTAGATCGCCAAGGGAGATCGCGGTTTCGGTGTCGCCGAGGCGCCAGGCACGCCCGTCGCGAATCTGTACCAGTTGTCGAGGAACACCCCAGTTGTCGGCCGCCATTTGGGCGAGTATCTCGCGGGCTTCGGCCGCGGCGGCGCGGACGAGGAGCCCCACCGTGGCAAGGGTAGAACCAGCAGGGGCAGGAACCGGGACGCGGTCCGTATCTCCCATCACCATGCTGACGGAGGAGATGGGCAGAGCGAGTTCCTCTGCCGCCATCTGGGCGAGGGAGGTACGCGTTCCCTGGCCGACGTCGGGGGCGGGAACGAAGACGGTTACTCGACTGTCGGGTCCGACGGCCAGCCAGGCGTTGGGGTCGTCGAGGTCGCTTGACGGGCCGTCCCGGGCGATCTGTCCGAGCACATCGCCGGTCAGGCTGAAGAGAACGATGACTCCGCTGGTGAGTCGGAGGAAGTCTCGCCGCGTCAGGCCCGACTCATCGGAAGCACATTGGTTTTCTGACTGGAAGGGATCGGACATCAAGGTCGAGCCTCTAGTCTCGGAACTTGGCTGCGGCCGTCTGCACGGCGCGGACAATGCGGGGACATACGCCGCGCTGGAATGCCTGCGCTTCCGGCATGGTGGCCTCGCTTTCGGGAGGGTTCTTCCGGACGGCGAATGAGTTCTCCTTCGAAGCGGCGGTCACAGGGGAGAGCAGGTCGGGTGCGGAAGTGAATAGCCGATGAGGAGCGAGACGGCGAGTTGAGCGAAGACGAGCGGGCAGATCTAATAACACATCTGGCGGAACTTCGCGGGCGGCTGATCCGGGTGCTCGTCTACGTGGCGGTGGGCATGACGGTAGTGTGGATCTTCTTCGAGCCGCTGTATCGCTTCATGGTGCGCCCGATCAGCGGACCCTTGGCGAGCGTGGAGGGTCAGCTAACGGTGCGCGGGCTGCTGGAGCCGCTGATGGTCAGACTGGAGATAGTGCTCGTCGGCGGCCTCATGCTGGCGGCGCCGTTCGTCCTCTACGAGATCTGGGCGTTCGTGGCGCCAGGGCTGACCGCAAGTGAGCGGCGAGCGGCGCGGCCGCTGGTTCCGGTAGCGATGCTGCTGTTCCTGCTCGGGGTAGCGGTGGGCTATATGCTCACCGGTCCTTCGGTGAGGGTCCTGCTGCACTACATTCCACCGGATACGCGGGCATGGCTCACTCTCAACGACACGATCCTGCTGCTGCTCAAGTTCTATCTCGCGTTCGGAGTGGGGTTTCAACTCCCGATCATCATCGTGCTGCTCGCCAAGGTTGGGATCGTCGATTCGCGCATGCTGATCAGGAGGTGGCGGGAGGCGGTCGTCGGTATCTTCGTGGCGGCCGCGATCATAACCCCGACTTGGGATCCGATTACGCTGACGGTCTGCGCGCTGCCAATGATCGTGCTCTATGTGCTCACGATAGGAGCGGTGAAGCTCATCGAACGGGGGAAGCGCAAGCAGGCTGAGAGGGAGTCGCTCGCCGGATAGGGCACACCGGGCCCGCGTGGAACAGGGGACCGGATCAGTCCTCCACCGACACTTCGCCCTGCACGTCAGCTTCGGGATGGTTCTCGATGTGATTGCGAACCGCGCGCACGCGAACGGCGTTCTGCCCGGCCCGGATACCCACGCGCTGAGTCCGTGCGTCCGCCGAGCGAGTATCGCGGATGGTGTTCTCTTCGAAGATCAGGTCGGTGGTGGGGCCGTCGATGCAAACTCCGCAGCCGTGGTTGTCCTCGATGATGTTCCGGCGGAAGCTGTTGCGGCTGCCGGCGTTGGCCGGCGTCTCATCGCGGAAGTAGATGCCGTGCAGCTTGTTGCCGCGGATGATGTTGCCGGAGAAGAGGTTGTCGGTATCCTTGTGGCCGACTGAGATTCCGTGGCCGCGGTTGTTCAGGAGCTGGTTATTCTCGAAGCGACCCTCCTGCACGCGCCAGCACAGGAAGATGCCATCCCCGTCGTTGTCGTGTGACTGGCAGTTCCGAACGACCGGGCGAGCTGAGCCGGTCCCGGGATGGAGGCCCAGGCCAGTGATGTCCTTCACCTCGCAGCCTTCGACAAGGATGTCTTGAGTGATCTGGAAACTGATGCCGTCGCCGGCGAAGTCCTGCACTACGCAGTCGGCGATGCGGGAACGCCGGGCGCGGTGTAGGTAGAGTCCGCCACCGATGCAGCCATTGATGGGCAGGTTGCCGCTGCGGTTGCCGTCGAGGCAAAGGCCCTCTACGGAGGCCGAGTCCACGTCGATTCCGGCCACCAAGGGAAAAGCGCTGAAGACAAGGCCGCCGGCGGCGCTGTCGTAGTCGGCCACAAACGGCCTGTCCAGGTAGAGGACATTGCCTTGTACCAGGGTGATGGCGGTGAGGGTATCGTGCCACCCACCGGCGCGGTCGTCGGTGACTACCACTCCCATGCCCGCTCGGAATCCAGTCGGGTCGCTGACCGTCACCTTCTTCTGGCCGTAGTCGGCGTCGACCGCGAACTCGCTGCGAGGGCCCTCGCACTTGCGCAGCACAGTATCGGGGCCCGATCCGACAAGGCGGACGTTCCTGTGGAGATGCACGGAGTTGTATAGGATATAGGTACCCGAGGCGAGCTCTACCGTGCCGCCGCCGTAGACGCCGACGGCATCGACGGCCTGTTGAATGGGGACGTCGGTGTCGCCGACGAAGTCGCCCTTATCGAAACCTACCTTTACGATCATCGCTTGGCCCCGTGCACGTGAGATCGGCAGCCGTGAAGGGCTGCGTGGGAAGGAAGCCATCCCTGAGACAGGGAAGTAGATTCGGTTCTGGGGTAACTAGACCTGCCGGCGGACGCGTGTTGCCTAAACAACGCGGGGGGGCCGCCGCACCGCAGAGAGGTGAGCAATGGCTTCTACCGAGACTGTCACAACGGCTCCCGGTCGCGTTCCGCAGCGGCGGCCCGGATGGACCGTGGTGGTCTACCTGCTCTTCTTCCTGTCTGGAATGACGAGTCTGATCTATGAAGTGGTGTGGGTGAAGGAGTTTGGGCTCATCTTCGGCATCACAACCTACGCGGTCAGCACCGTTCTCGCCGCTTTCTTTGCGGGGCTTGCGATCGGCAGCTACATTGCCGGACGAGCCATTGATCGCACGCGACTGCATCCGCTGGTTGTGTATGGGATACTTGAGGGCATAATAGGAGCATACGCCCTTCTGCTGCCAGTGCTTCTTGGCATGGTCGAGGGGAGCTACCCCGCGGTGTACGCGCGGCTCGCGGAGAGCTTCAGCCTGTTCACGCTGTTCAGGTTTGTCGTCTCCTTCGTGCTGCTGGCGATCCCAGCTACTCTGATGGGCGCCACTCTGCCGGTCTTGAGCAGACTGATGGTGGACCGGGAAGATACGCTCGGTCTCAGCGTCGGCAGGCTATATGCTGTCAATACGTTCGGCGCGGTGACTGGCACGTTCAGCGCGGGTTTTCTGCTGCTTCCGGCGATGGGACTGCCAAATACAGTTCTCGCGGCGGCGCTCGGGAATTTCTTCCTGGCAGCGATAGCGGTGATCGTGAGCACGTCACCGGACTTCGCCGCGAGGCAGAGGCCGGTATCCGATGCGGAGGCGCCAGCGCCACGGGCCCCGCTGACGCGATCCGAGAGGATGATCCTACTCGTCGCCTTTTCCTCAGGGCTGGCCATCCTGGCGCTGGAGGTGGTGTGGACACGCAGCTTGGTGCTGATCCTGGGGGCTTCGACGTACGCGTTCTCGACGATGCTCACCGCGGTCCTGATAGGCATAGCCGCCGGCAGCGCAGTCTTTGCTCCGCTCGCGGATCGCCTCCGCAATCGGGCGGCCGTGGTGTCTGCGCTGCTGTTTGCGGGCGGCTTCTGCGCAGTGCTGGGTCCGGCTATCATCAACCGGCTGCCCTTCATGTTCCTGCGCCTGTACGACTGGACGTCCGGAGTATGGGGCCTGCTGATCGCAACACAGTTCGCGGTGTGCTTCTTGCTCGTCTTCGTGCCGACGTTTCTGTCGGGGGCCAGCTTCCCGATTCTGGTGCGCATGTACTCTCGCGGGATCGACCGCGTCGGCCACACGGTGGCCGACGTCTATGCCATCAATACGCTAGGAGGGATCATAGGTTCGCTGATCGGCGGGTTCGTGCTGGTCAAGTTCTTCGGGCTCCAGCCTGCGCTCACGATCGCGGCGCTGTTCCTGATGCTGGTGGGAGGAACGCTTGCCGTTGCGATGGCCAGGCCGTGGCCGCGCAGGGTGCGCACGGGGCTGGTCGCTGCCGCGGGCGCGGTCGTGATTCTTCTTGCCTTCGTGCATCCTCGGTTCTCAACGAAGGTGTTGTTTGCAGGCTGGGGACCGTTTGCAGGCGGATACTACGCGAACTGGATGGGCGGCTCTACGGTAGATGTCACGGATCGATACATGCAGCGTCTGCTGTATCACAAGGAAGGGGTCACGACGTCGGTCGACGTTCTCGAAACAGGCTGGGGAGAGAAGATCATCTCCATCAACGCCAAGCCCGTCGCCACCACGTACCTGTATGACATGCGGCTGCTCCGCATGGCCGGGCATTTGCCGGTGCTGCTGCATCCGGATCCTAGAGAGGCCGTGGTTATCGGGATGGGAGCGGGGGTGTCCGCTGGGTGCATCGGCATCTATCCTTCGGTCGAAAACTTGACCATAGTGGAGCTCTCCCCGGAGGTCCCCGACGGGACCCGGCAGTTCGCCGAGTGGAACTACCATGTGCTCGACATGCCCAAGGTGGACGTTGTGTTCAACGACGGGGCCAACTACATGAAGGCGACGCGAAAGCAGTTCGACGTGATCAGCTCCGATCCGTTCCATCCGTTTGTCGCCGGCGCGGCCACGCTCTATTCGCGCGAGCACTGGATCGCCTGCAAAGACCGCCTTCGGGAGGGCGGGATCGTCGCTCAGTACCTGCCTTTGTATCATCTCTCGGCCGGGGACTTCGCAACAATCGTGGGGACTTTCGTGGACGTGTTCCCCAACGCTTCCATGTGGTTCTGCGGGGTAGACACGGTTCTCATTGGATCGAAAGGACCGCTGAAGGTCGATCTCGACCGAGTGGCGGAACACATGTCGGACCCGGTGGTGATGAGCGCCCTGCTACACATGGGTGTACACAGGCCGGGGGATGTACTGGGCTGGTTCGTGGCCGGCCCGGAGGAACTGCGGGAAATGAGTGTGGGCGCGCCTCGCAACCGGAACGACTTTCCAGTGCTAGAGTTCAGCGCGCCCAAGGCGATCAGACTGACCGGCGTGGATTCAACAATGCCGGCGGTGTTGACCGCGTGCGAGAGACTGTCACCTCACGACTTCCAGCGTGTGCTCGACGAAATGTGCACGAAGTCAGTGGATCCGCAGACGCTGCACGATGCGGCCAACACGCGGGAGGCCGGTCGATGGCTGATGCGGGGCCAGATGCTTTACTCGTACGGGTACACCGGCCAGTATTTGGAGGCGATGGCGGAGGCCGACAAGCTGAGACCCGCCGACCGGTTTGTTAAACGGACGGTGGCGGACGCCCAGTATGCAGTCGGCGAGCAGCGGATGTTTGACGGCTATCCGGAGGAAGCCTTCGAGTACTTCAGCGGGGCCTATGCCAACGATCCGACCAATGTGGCTGCACTTGTGGGCGCGGTCCGCGCCGGACTCGGCACCGGAGACCTCGGGTTGGCGGAACGCACTCTGCGGCTGGCTTCACCCGAGCAGGAGGAGGCGTTTCAGGTGCGGGTGTACAAGGGCTGGCTCGGCCTGAAGCGGCGGGAGTATCAGAGTGCAAGGCGCGAGTTCGAGGCGGCGGCCGCGGCGGCGCGGGATCAGGAATCCCCGATGATGCACGTGGGACTGGGGTTCCTCGCGCTGAACGACGGCAGGGAGGAGGAGGCCCACGACCATTTCCAGCGCGCGCTCGCGATTGCCACCAATGCCCTAGGTGCAGTGTACGATGTAGTAGAGATATGTGCGGCGCGGGGATTCAAGCAGGAAGTTAGGGGGTACGCGGAAGAGTTGGTGTCGCTGGCAACAGCGGCGATTGCTTCGGATCCAGGCAAGGGATATCTGTATGATTATAGAGCGCTTGGCTATAGCACTCTCGGGGAAGAACAGAAGGCCGAACGAGATCGCGCGACGAAGCGGAGCCTGATCGGCTGGTGGGAGGAGACGGAGGCCGGGCAGGCGGATTCTCCAGGCTAGGCCGTGCCGGGCGACGCTAGAGCAGGCTCCTGACGAACCCGAGGTTACGGGCGGCGCTGCCCGCGGGGTCATCTCCGGGCTCTGTCTCCAGCACGAGGTAGCCGTCATATGCTATGCTCTTGATGGCGGCAAAGATCGCTGGGAAGTCCAACTTGCCCTCGCCCATTTCGGCACCGATTTCCTTGACGTGGATCTGGACGATGTGTTTCCCAAGCTGTCTGATCTCCGCGATGGGGTCGAAGCTCTGATAGTCTGCGTTGCCGACATCGTAGTAGACGCCGAGCATTGGGGAGCCGACGGCATCGATCATAGCGAGGGCCTGGTCGGCCGAGCGGCCGATGCGCCCGACGCTCTCCATCCCGACTTTGGCACGGCAGCGCTGGCTGCGCGCGAAGGCCGCCCGGAAGCCTTCGCGCCACATGGAGAGGGCTTCTTCCTCGCTCTGGTCAGCCTGCTTGATCATGGGGAAGAGGATGACGCCGGCGCCTAGCTCGTCGCAGTACCGGCGCAGATCGGCGAGCGCACGCACCCCGTCTTCGTGGGTCTCGCCATCGGTCATAAGAGCGGCGACACCATCCATGCACACGGAGGCGATCTCAATGCCGGTCCGTTGGCTGCGCTCGGAGAGGGCCTGGCGGCCTGCTTCGCTCCAGACCTCGGTTTCGGCAAAGGTTTCCGGTCTTAGGTCGAGTTCGACTCCGGCGAAGTTGAGGCGAGCCGCCTCGTCGAAGAGCTCGGCCCAAGGCTTTTCCAGGACGTTGTCCATCGCACCGATTTTCACTGGTTTACCCTCCGCTATTGTGAGGCTGGGGCAATCACCTGAACTCACCCCACGAAACCGGCTTCGGCAGCGCGGAGCAGCTATCCTGCTCCGCGAGGGTAATGCCCGAACTCGCGCGCCGCCTCCTGCATGGCGACGAAGTTCTTGGTGGGGATGCCGTTGTGTATGGAGTTGGACGATCCGAAGATGAATCCGCCGCCGGGCGCGCAGGTGTCCATTATCTGCTTCACTCTCTCTCGGATCCCTGCCGGTGTGTCGAAGACCAGCGTGCTGCCGCAGCTGATTCCGCCCCAGAGGGTGAGGTGTGGGAACTTGCGCTTCACCTCTGCGGGGTCCATCCCCGCGTCGTTGTCGATCTCTCCATAGCCATCAACTTCGGAGTGGACCAACAGGTCTTGGGCGACGGCCCAGATGTCGCCATCGGTGCGAAAGAGGTAGACCAGCCCGGCCTCGTGCGCGGCGCGGGTGATCCGACGCAGCCGGGGAAGAATGAAGCGGCGGAACATAGCCGGTGAATAGATCGGCCCTGCGGAGGAGGCGAGATCGCCGCCCGCCCAGAGCAGTCCTATGCCAAGCTTCGGCAGAACAGGAATGGCAACCAGTGTCTGCTCGACTACCGCGTCGAGGTACTGCTCCACCAGGTCGGGCCGGAGGGCGCTGGCCTCGAGCCAAGCCGCCTCGGGCGGGATCGCGAGGAATCCCTCGCCGGACTTGAGCATACGTTCGTCGCCCGCGCGCTGCGCGAGGGCATGAAGTTCAGCATAGCTGTCGGCCGTGGGCGGCGAAGACCGCTCGGCGGCGCGTGCTACGGCAGCGACCAGGCGCTCGACGGCGGGGATGCCCTCCTGCCTGAGCGCCGAATCTACGACGTCGAAGACGTCGGTTGCCTCGTCGTAGTGGTAGGTGGTCCAGAGCTGCGTCTCCGGGTCTTCGTACCGAAAGGTGTAGTCGTTGAGCTTCGCGGAAGGTCGCTCGGAGTGGCGCCAAGGGATGCCAACGATGTCGAAGTCCAGCTCGCGAATGAGGTCGCCGACATCTTCGAGCAGATGTCCGACGTAGTCCCGCCAGGCGTCCTCGCTCTCCCAGCGGGCCGCGGTTTCCTCCCAGCGGATGCGGCCGCCACCGGTGCGCATGGGCCGTCCCATGATCTCCGAGGCGATGCGAGCGCACACTGTTTGCTCGTAGACCGGCACGCGGTCGGGTTCCTCGTGCCGAAAGGCTCCTTGTACGCGCTCTCGCGCGGTCATGAAAGCTCCCCAGCGTTGGCGTTCCGCCCACCTTACGCCGCCGGAGCGGCAGGGTCCTGTTTCCGATCAAAAGGAACGGTCGAGTCGGCCGACGAACTGGCCGAGAGGAAAGAATGGAGGAATCGTGATGCCTCGGTGGGCCCAGATTATGGCTACACTCTTCCTCGCCGTCTGTCTGGGCAGTGGGGCGGCGGCCCAGTCGCGCAGCGGCGAACTCCGCGGCGCCTGGATCCAGGAGGGGTATGGGCGCGACTGGCCGGCGATCATGAGATCCCTGGCGGGGAATGGGTTCAACGCGCTGTTCGCGTGCTTCAGCATCGGGAACGTGGCCTACTATCCGAGCGAGGCGCTGGGGGTGGCTCCCGGAGTAGAGTCGGGCCGCGACGAGCTGGCCGAGGCCGCGAGGGCGGCCAAGGAACACGGCATTGAGCTGCACGTGTGGCGAATCCACTGGGCGCTCTGGCGCACGCCGCCGGAGATGCTAGAGGAACTCGATCGTGCCGGCCAGCTCCAGCGCAACAGCCTCGGCGAGAGGGGTAGGGATGACCCGAAAGTCAAGGGGGACTGGCTCTGCCCCTCCCACCCGGAGAACAGAGAGCTCGAGAGGGAGGCGATGCTGGAGCTGGTACGTCGGTACGATATCGCCGGCATCCACTTCGACTACATGCGTTTCCCCGGGGGCGGGTACTGTCTCTGCGACCACTGCCGCGAGCAGTTCGAGAAAGATGCGTCTGTCAGCGTGGCCCGCTGGCCCGACGATGTGCTGGAGGGTGGATCGCACGCGCAGAGGTGGCGACAGTGGCGCCAGGAGCTGCAAACCAGCCTGGTGGAGGAGATAAGCGACGAGGCGCGCGTGATCAAGCCTGGCACCTTGGTCTCGCTGGCTGCATGGCCAAACCTCGAGACGGCCCGGGGCGCGATGGCGCAAGACTGGCCGGGATGGGTGCGAGCTGGTGTGCTCGACTTCGTCTGCCCGATGGACTACACGGTGGACAGAGATGAACTTGCCCGTCTCGTGGAAGCGCAGATCACAGCGGTCAGAGGTGAAGTTCCGCTGTACGCGGGGTTGGCCGCTTTTCGGATGAAATCGGCGTGGGCCCTTGGCAAGCAGGTAGAGACGGTCCGTGAGGCGGGCGCGGATGGGTTCGTTGCCTTTGCGTACGACAGCGGGGATCTGGAGAAGTGGCTTCCACAGCTTCGGTCGAGGGTCACAGCGGGCGACCCTGACCCGATGCCGCACCGGGGCCCGCCGGCGCGCTTCGCGTTCGCCGGCCCGGCCATCGCTACGATGTCCGGACGGCGGCAGGCGATTACGGGCGAGAAGCTGGAGGTGGAGCTTGCAGTGGGACACGCGCCCGCGCGGAGTCCAGAGGAGGAGAGCGGCGAGGGCGCGGCGCAGGCCGCCAGCATGCTACGTCGGGTAACCGATGCACGTACTCCAATCACCAGCTACGAGCGGAACCCGGACCTGATCACGGGATTCGGAGAGGAGGAACGCATCTCCGGACGCATCGTGGTGGAGACTCCCTCAGGCGTGGCACTGTTGACGCTTGGGGCATTCGACACCGATGCTGCACTGGAGCGCACGGTTCGGTTTGTGTGTCCGGAGGGTCCGTTCCGCGTTGCCGTGCATGGTGCGACACGTACCGGCGCGGGCGAGCCCCAGCAGTTCGTGGTACGGAGTCCCCTGTTTAGAGGAGTGCCTGAGGAAGAGCTGCAGGCGGGGGCAGTGCGCGAGGCGCTGAATCGGCTTTGTGCGGAGGCGTGCGAGCGTTCTGAGGTGCGCAGACTGGACCATGTGGTGGCCACCTTGCAGATAAGGGCGACGGGAGCGGGTGGCGGAGAGTGGTGGCTGCGTCTGCGGGAAGGCGGGTGCGAGTCGGGAGAGGGATCGCTGGATGATCCCGATGTGACCTTCGTGGCGTCCGCAGAGGATCTCCTGGCTATTGCGCGGGGAGAGTTAAATCCGCGCGCTCTCTGGGAGATGGGACGGCTCCAAGCATCCGGAGACTTCGGGCTGCTGCGTGAACTGGCGGAGGGGCTGGAGCGGTAGCCGCAGCTTCCGCGGGTTCGGAAGCTGCGGCAGCGGCCACGCCTTGGCAGATCAGATCCCCAGTCGCTCGTATGCGCGTTCTACGTGCTTGAGGTGTTTGTCGTAGTCGAAGCAGGCCGTCAGCTCTTCTTCGCTCAGCCGTTCGTTGACCTTCGACTCCTCGCTGACCATCTGGCGAAAGTCCCCGCCGGACTCGAAGGCCTTCATCGCCACGGCCTGCACGGTGCGGTAGGCCTGGTCCTTGGCCATGCCCTTGTCCACCAACGCGAGCATGACGTGCTCCGACATGACGAGGCCCTTGAGGCGTTCGAGGTTGGCGCGCATTTGGTCAGGGTAGACGACCATTCCCTTCACGACATCGGTGAACTTGCGGAGCATATAGTCCAGCAATACGCTGCTGTCCGGGAGGATGATGCGCTCGACGCTGGAGTTGGTCAGGTCTCGCTCGTGCCACTGGGCCATGTTCTCCAGGGCGGGTGTCACGTAGGAGCGCACGAGACGGGCGAGGCCGGTGATCCTCTCACAGGTCATCGGGTTGCGCTTGTGGGGCATTGACGACGATCCGCGCTGGCCCTTCTTGAAGGGCTCCTCGGCCTCCAGGATCTCGGTGCGCTGGAGGTTGCGCACCTCGGTGGCGAAGCGCTCGAGCGACCCGGCCATGATGGCGAGGGCGGTTACGTAGTGCGCAAACCGGTCCCGCTGCACGATCTGGCTCGTCGCCTTCGGCACCTCGACGCCGAGCCGGCGGCACATGTACTCCTCCACTCGCGGGTCAACGGTGCCGTAGCTGCCAACGGGGCCGGAGGCCATGGCGACGCTGACACTCTCTCGGGCCTGGCACAGCCGCGCAATGTCTCGCTCCAGCTCGGCCAGCCAGACGGCGAGCTTGAGGCCGAAGGTGATCGGCTCGGCATGGACGCCGTGGGTGCGGCCGATCATGGGGGTCCACTTGTGCTCCCGTGCGCGGTCGCGGATCGCGTCGCATAGCGCGAGGGCGTCCGTTTCAATAAGATCGCACGACTCCCGAAGAAGCAGGCAGAGGGCGGTGTCCTCGATGTCGTAGGAGGTGACTCCGAAGTGGAGGTAGCGCTTCTCGTCTCCTAGGTGCTCGGATACGGCGGTGAGGAAGGCGACGAGGTCGTGCCGGATCACCGGCTGGCCGGGCTTTGGCTCGAAGCCTGGAACGTCTCCTTCCAACTCCAGCGTACGGCGCACGATGGTCGAGAAGTCGAAATCCTCTGCGAGGAGGAGGCCGCCGTTCGCCCTGAGCTTCTCCGCAGCCTGCTTCGGGATGCGGCCTGTCTCTGCCCATCCTTCCGCGACGAGCAGCTCTACCTCCAGCCACTTCCGATATCGATTCTCGGGGTCCCAGATAGCCTGCATCTCGGGGTAGGAGTAACGGTCGATCATCGCATCTCCCTCATCAGAACGCGCGGCAAGCTCAATTAGTGCGCCTTCTTCAGCCGTTCGTCGGCTTCATCGACGCGCTGGGCCATTCCCTCCCGAAGGTCGGTGAGGCGCTGGGCGAGGCCGAGGTCCTCGATCGCGAGTATCTCCGCGGCGAGGAGGGCGGCGTTGCGAGCGCCGCTTATGGCCACGGTTGCGACGGGGACTCCGTTGGGCATCTGGACAGTGGCGAGGAGAGCGTCCAGGCCTGCCAGCGGACCGGAAGCTATTGGCAGGCCGATCACCGGCAGGGTCGTGTGGGCAGCGAGCACACCGGCGAGGTGGGCAGCGCCCCCTGCGGCAGCTATGATGACCCGGAGGCGACGGCGACGCGCGTCTTGGGCGAGGGCGATAGCCCGGTCCGGGGTGCGGTGAGCGGAAGCGATGTGCATTTCGTGGGGAATGCCGAGCTGATCCAGCATCTCAGAAGCTGGTTTCACCTGGGGGAGGTCCGATTCGCTCCCCATGACGATGGCTACTAAGGGACGATCTGATTCTGTCATGACGCAGAACCCTCCGGGAGGAAGCTGGGAGCCGTGATTGGCGGGATCGGCGAAGCGGTCACTCGAAAATCTCGCTGACAGACTCCCCCGTGTGAATCCGTCTGATGGCCTGCGCGAACAGCGGCGCCACGGAAAGCTGGACGATCTTGTCGCAGCGTTTCTCCGGCGGAAGCGGGACCGTGTCGGTGACCACGACCTGGCGGATGGGGGAGTCCTTGATGCGCTCGACCGCGTCGCCGCTGAGGACACCATGGGTGACTCCCACGTAGACGTCTTCGACGCCGAAGTCTTGCAGGAACTCCAGTGTCTTGAGCAGGGAGGTGCCGCGCGCGATCTCATCGTCGAAGTAGAGGATTGTTTTCCCCTTCACATCGCCGACGATGGCCCGGACCTCGACCTTCTCGTCGCTGACACGGCGCTTGTCCACGAATGCCAGAGGGATGTTGAGACGTGTTGCGTAGGGTCCGGCTCGACGAGCCGACCCCGCGTCAGCTGCCAGCGCTATGCAGTTGTCGAGATCGAGCGAGCGGAAGTGGTCGCAGAGTATCGGAGTTGCTGCGAGGTGGTCGGCGGGACAGCGGAAGAACCCCTGCACCTGCTCGGAGTGGAGCGTCATGGTTAGCATGCGATTCGCCCCAGCGGTTACCAGAAGGTCGGCGATCAGGCGGCCCGCGATGGAGATCCGCGGCTGGTCCTTCTTGTCGGACCGTGCATAGGAGTAGTAGGGCACCACGGCGGTGATGCGCCGGGCCGAGGCCGAGCGCAAAGCGTCGAGCATAATCAGAAGTTCGACCAGATTCTCGCTGACTGGCGTCGAGAGCGGCTGCACGACGAAGACATCTCGCTCCCGCACGTTCTCCAGGATCTGAACGAAGATGTTCTCGTTGGCGAAGCGTTCGATACTCGCCTCGCCTATGGGAATGCCGAGCTGCTCACAGATGGCTTCGGCCAGGTTGGGATTGCCGCCGCCGGTAAACACCTTGATCGCGTTACGCACTTTGATCGCTCCGCGATGCCCGCCGGCCGATATCACGGCGCCAGTGGGCATCCTCGAACTTTATTTCGCCGACAGCCCGGTAGGCATTTTCGATGGCTTCCGAAAGCGAATCGCCGAGGCCGGTCACGCCCAGCACCCGGCCCCCGGAGGTCACCAAGCCCTCGTCAGTCTCCTTGGTGGCGGCATGGAAGACGGCCACGTCCGGCATTGCATCCGCGGAGTTGAGGCCGTGGATCAGCTTTCCGGTGTCGTATTCTCCGGGGTAGCCTCCTGAGGCCATCACCACACACACCGCGGCGCTCTTCTCCGCTGGCGCTTTCTGCTCGGGAAGCCGGCCGTCGAGGGCGGCCTCCAGGAGGTCCACTAGGTCTTCGCCGAGGCGGGGCAATACGACCTGCGACTCTGGGTCGCCAAAGCGACAGTTGAATTCGAGCGCCTTCGGACCTTCATCAGTGAGTATCAAGCCCCCATAGAGGCAGCCTACGTAGGGCCTGCCCTCCTCTGCCATGGCGCGCACGGCCGGACGCATGATCTCCGCCATCGCCTGCTGCGCGAGGTCGTCGGTTAGCACAGGCACAGGGGAGTAGCAGCCCATTCCTCCGGTGTTTGGGCCTCGGTCCCCGTCGAAGATGGGCTTGTGGTCCTGAGACGGGGGAAGAGGGAACAGGTTCTCCCCATCGGAGAGGGCCATGACCGAAACCTCCTGGCCCGTCAGATACTCCTCGATGACGATGCGTTGTCCGGCGTCTCCGAACGTCCCTTGAACCATGGATTCGCGCACGGCCTGTTGGGCCTCTTCAGCCGTGTGGGCTATGGTGACGCCCTTACCGGCGGCCAGTCCGTCGGCCTTGACGACGACGGGTGGCTCCTGAGTCTCGAGATAGGAGAGCGCATCGTCCACGTCATCGAAGGTGGCGAAGTATCCGCTGGGTATTCCGTACTTGGAGAGCGTCTGCTTGCACCACGCTTTGCTGCTTTCGAGCAGCGCGGCAGAGCGACTGGGCCCGAAGACCCGCAGTCCGCGCTCCTGAAAGAGGTCGACGATGCCCTGAGACAGGGGGAGCTCGGGGCCAACCACAGTTACGTCGATTCGCTCCCGCTCCGCGAGACTCGCGAGCCCGGACAGGTCCGAGGAGGAGATCTCCGCGCATTGGGCATGTCGGGCGATCCCGGCGTTACCGGGGGCGCAGAAGATCTGCTGCACTCGCCGACTCTGGGCGAGTTTCCAGACCAGCGCGTGCTCGCGTCCGCCCGATCCGACGACAAGGATGCGGAGCCGCGAGTTCATGCTCAGGCTTGCCTCTCTCGGCGGAAGTTCGGTACTAGGTGCGACGGGCGGCGGCAGCCGGGAGTACGAATGGCCTCGCTACTCACGGTTGTCCTCCGAATCGGCGGGCGTGCCAGATGCCTCCGAGTCGGCCTCGGATTCTCGCTCCTTGTCGATGGCAGCCTGAACCATCTCGAGCATCGCCTCTTCTGCCTCCTGATAGCCAGTCCGAATCTCGCGCATGCGCCGGACGGTTTCCCGAATCGCTGCCACGGCGGCGAGGAGAAACAGGAGCAGACAGGCTCCGAACAGGAGGCGGGCCAGCAGGACTATTTGGGAGCTGTCCGCACCCAGTTCCTCGGCCGCGCGGGCCTTGGCCAGGGCCAGCAGGAAACCGGAAATGGTGAGGAATCCGAGGCCGAGCAGACCCAGATAGGCGCGGTTGCGAAATGCGGCCAGCCAGCCGGCCACCATACACACGCCAACTAGAGCAGTGAGGCCTGCAGCAAGCTGGGGGGACATGCTGGATTACTCTCCTTCTGGTTCGCTGAATCGTTCCTCCAAGCTCTCGAAGCGGACTAGTTCGTCGATCCAGGCGAGGCGCACGGTCCCCGTCGGGCCGTTGCGCTGTTTGGCAATGATGAGTTCCGCGATGTTGCGGTCAGTTTCGAGGTAGCCGGCTGCGCGGAGTTCCTCCGGCCCGTAGTACGTCGGACGGTAGATGAAGGCGACGACATCCGCCTCCTGCTCGATCGAGCCACTTTCCCGCAGGTCAGAGAGCAGTGGTCTCCGCGGGTGTCCCCTGGCCTCCACCGCTCGGCTGAGCTGAGACAGGGCCAGCACCGGGACTCGGAGCTCCCGGGCGAGAGCCTTGAGGGAGCGCGCCACCTGGGAGATTTCCTGATTGCGATTCTCGAAACGGCCATAGCCGGAGACGAGCTGAAGATAGTCAACGACTATCAGGTCGAGCCCGCGCTCCGCCCGCAGCCGCCGCGCTTTGCCGCGTATCTGCAGCGCGGTCATCGTGGGCGTATCGTCCAGATAAATGGGGGCCTTGTAGAGGTCGCTGGCTCCGATGGCGATGCGATCCATATCTCCCCGCTCGATGTAGCCCTGGCGAACGCTCTGCTGGTTGACTCCGGCCTCGGAGCAGAGGAGGCGGAGCGCGAGCTGCTCTTTGGCCATCTCCAGGCTGAAGAGAGCCACGGTTTTGTCCTCGGTCTTGGCTACGTAGCAGGCGATGTTGAGAGCGAGAGCCGTCTTGCCCATCGAGGGCCGGGCCGCAATGACGATGAGATCTGAAGGTTGGAGTCCCGAGAGGTAGCCGTCCAGATCGTCGTAGCCGGTGAGCAGGCCGGTGCCCGGACGATGAGACTGCTGCATCTCGTCGATACGATCGTAAGTCTCTCCCAAGAGATCGCGAATGGGGGTGAAGGCGGGCGCTATCGTCCGCTCGCCGACTGAGAAGATCTCTTGCTCGCAGTGGTCCACAACGTTTTCGACATCTTCGTCGCCTGCCGACTGCACGAGGCCGCGAATCGTGTCCGCCGCCTTATTCAGCGCGCGCAAGGTAGACTTCTCTCTGACGATCTTCGCGTAGTGGCTGATCGCTGCGGCGGTAGGCGCGGCGTCTTGGAGAGCGGCGAGGTAGGGGGTGCCGCCGATCTCCTCAAGCTGGCCCCTGTCTTGCAGCCTCGCCTGGAGCGTAACGACGTCGACTGGCTCGCTGTCGTTGAAGAGGTCGATCATGGCGCGGTAGAGCATCGTGTGCTGAGGGCTGTAGAAGTCCTCGGGATCTATGACGTCCACCACCCGGGCGATAGCGTCTCGCTCCATGAGCATTGCCCCCAGGGTGGCCTGTTCGGCATCCAGGCTCTGGGGGGGGACTCTCTCCACTATTGGTGCGCCCACGTGAGGCACTCCTCTCGCTAGGCCTCGCCATTCGCTTCGGGCTCGACCTGGAGGCTAAGGGTGGCCTCCACTTCGTTGTGGAGGCGGACCGTGGCCTCGTGCGGCCCGAGCGTCTTGATCGGGTACGGGAAGGAGATGGAACGGCGGTCGATCTCTATGTCATGCTCCGAGGCCAGCGCCTCTGCGACCATGGCGTGAGTGATTGAGCCGAACAGCCGACCGGCTTCTCCTGCCTTGGCGGTGAGCCTCAGCGCAATCTGGGAGAGTCGCTCTGCGACCGCGGTGGCGCTGCTGAGGTCTGTCGCCTGCTGGTGCTTAATGGTCGCGCGATGCTGTTCCAGGTTCTTCAAGTTGCCAGGTGTGGCTTTGATGGCGAGACTGCGGGGGAGAAGGAAGTTGCTCGCGTATCCGTCGGCAACCGTGGCCACGGAACCAGCGTCACCGACGCCCTGTACGTCTGCCAAGAGAATAACTTTCATGGGCACTGCCTCCGCGTGACCCCTCGCCCGGTCCCTGATCCACTCGGCTCCACGTCGGCCCCTCTCCGCCCCGAAGGGGGCAAAGTCGGCCCCACCGCGCTGCCGGTAGGTTTTGGATCACCCGTTCGGGTCCGTCAACGCCTTTCGCTCGCGCCCGGGAATGTCCTTCTGCCGGCCGCGGAAAGTCGCAACTGAGGAGGCGACCCGCAAAGCTGCCTCATGGATAAGGAAACCCTGGCTTCCCCTCGACGAAGACTACCTTCCAAGCGCCATCTTCCAGTACGGTGTTGAAGGTCGCCTCGGCGACGTCCTCCAGCACGGGGACGGTCACCCTTGCGTGGTCCTCCTCAACTGCATGTTCTTGTGCCGCGTCGAGGTCGAGATCTGGTCCCGGGCCTTCCCGGCAGAGCTGAACGAACTGGTCGTAGGGATGGGCCTCGCGAGATCGGGTTGAGAGATGCTGATACGCAGCCGGAAGATCGCCTTCGTAGAGGGCCTCGAGGTAGGCGGCGACTGACTCTCGCGGCGTGGCCGGTCCGGGCGGGGGCTGGGGCGCCGGCACAGGCGGCCGAGGGGTAGGCTTGGGCGTGGAGAACTTGAAAAGAAGGAACGCCACCGCGGCGGCGGCGACGACCACCAAGATGAGCGCCAGGCGCGTCTTCATGCGGGACCTCGACCGGGGGAATGGTACAGGGCGGCCTCAGCGGTGTCAAGCAAGGCAGGTCGAAACGGTGATCCAGCTGTGGCAAGACACCTATTGATAACTGGTCCGCCAGGCTGTGGAAAAACGACGATCATCTGCCGGATAGCGAAGGAGCTGCTGGAGTCCGGCGTGCCCGTCATGGGCTTCTGGACCGAGGAAACACGTGAGGGCGGCGTGAGAACGGGGTTCCGCATCGAAACCGTCACGGGGGAGACGGGAACGCTTGCACGAAGTGGGTTGAGCAGCCCCTACCGGGTCGGGCGCTATGGCGTCGATCTCACCAGCTTCGAGGCCGTCGCGGTGGTCGAGGTGGAGGCGGCTTTGGCGAGGGCCGGTAGGGGAAAACGCATCGTGCTAGTGATCGATGAGGTGGGGAGGATGGAACTGATCTCGGAACGTTTTTGCGATGCCGTCGAGCGCGCTTTCTCGGAGGTGGCTCACGTGGTGGCAACCATCATGCAGCGGAGACACTCCTTTGCCGATGAGCTGAAGGCTCGTCCCGATGTGACTCTGATCAGAGTTACGGCTCAGAATCGGGACCGTCTGCCAGTGGAAGCTCTCCGCCGGCTCCGCTGAAGGCCGCCCTGGCGGCATCATAGACTGTCTTTGCCGGCACCGCGTGGGATTGAGCGGCCTGTCGGCAGTCCTCATATTCGGGGGCCGCGCTGAGGATCTCCGAGCCGAGTCGGCCAATCTTCATGCGGATGCGACCATAGTCGGTCTCGACCACTCGCCATTCGCGATCCAGACAGCGGCGCCGCACCTCGACAAGGCGGATCCCGAGAGTGGTGGTCTCGCGGAAGATGATCTCGCTCAGGCTGTCGGCCAGGGCAGGCTCGGAAAGCACCGAGATCACGGTCGCCGGGCGTGATTTCTTCATCGTGACGGGTGAGTAGAACACGTCCAGGGCGCCTGCGGCGAAGAGTCGGTCCATCAGATATCCGAAGAGCTCGGGATTCATGTTGTCCAGGTTGGTCTCGATGACCACCAGGCGCTGCTCGCTCGGCTGCGTGGCGCCCTCTCCGAGGAAGATACGCAGCAGGTTGGGATGGGGAAGATCCAGGCTGCCCGCTCCCCACCCGATTCTGTGGAGCGTCATCGGCGGCATGGTCCCGAACTGCCGACACACGCTTCTCAGAATGGCGGCACCGGTGGGGGTCACCAGTTCCGCCTCAACGGGGCCGCCGTACGCGGGCACGCCTTTCAGGAGCTCCACCGTGGCTGGCGCGGGCACCGGCAGCCTTCCGTGGGCGCTATCCACCCACCCGCCTCCCAGCGGAAGCGCAGAGGCGTAGACGTCGCTGACGCCGAGACGGCGTAACCCACAGAAGGCGCCCACTATGTCTACAATGGCATCCACCGCGCCGACTTCGTGAAAGTGAACTTCCGTCACGCTAGTCCCATGGACATGGGCCTCCGCCTCCGCCAACCGCCGGAAGGCCGACTCCGCGGCCCGGCCGACGTCCGGGGGCAGATTCGCGCTGGAGATCACTTCGAGTACATCGGCGAGGCCGCGATGAACGTGAGATTGCTCGGTGCTAACCCGAACCTGGGTGCCAGCGATACCTTGCTTAGTGACTCGCTCCGCCGTTACTTCGTAGCCTGTAAGGGGAAGCTGGGACAGGTCTGCGCGCAGGTCGTCGAGGGAGAGGCCGGCATCGACGAGCGCGCCGAGCAGCATATCTCCGCTGATGCCGGAGAAGCAGTCGAGATAGGCGATCATGTCCTTTTCTCTCCGCGCGCCAGGAGGGCGGCAAAGTAGCCCGCGCCGAAGCCATTGTCGATATTGACCACTGCCACTCCGGCGGCGCAGGAATTCAGCATGGTGAGCAACGCGGACAGACCATCGAAACTCGCACCATAGCCCACCGAGGTAGGGACGGCAACGACCGGTGCGGAGACCAGCCCGCCGACAACGCTCGCCAGCGCGCCCTCCATGCCAGCGACGACGATGATGACGCGCGCCTTGGTGAGCTTCTCACGATGACCGAGGAGTCGGTGCAGCCCGGCCACCCCGACGTCGAAGATCCGCTCCACCCGGCAGCCCATTGTCTCCGCCGTGACCGCTGCCTCTTCGGCCACTGGGGCGTCGGCCGTTCCGGCCGTGACCACCGCCACTGGGCGGGCCCGCGAAGAAGACCTGCGAGGTTTGCCGATCACTGCAATGCGAGCTATCTCGTGACAGACTGCGTCAGGGAACTCTTCCCTTACAGCATCGTACATCTCGGGGCTGCATCGTGTGGCGAGCGCAAGCCGGTGGTGATCGCGAACGCGCCGGGCGATGTGGATGACCTGTTCCACGGTTTTCCCCTCGCAGTAGATGACCTCCGGGAAGCCGGTTCGAAGCTCTCGATGGGTATCAACCTTGGCGAAGCCGAGGTCCTCGAAGGGGAGCGCGCGCAGGCGTTCCACGGCATCGTTGATCGGCACGCGGCCAGCGCGGACGTCGCGCAGGAGCTTTGCGAGCTGCCGTTCGGTCATGACAGAGCCTGGCGGAACTCACGCACTCGATCGGTTGCTGGGCGGTGATAGAAGACTGAACCGCCTGAGACGAAGTCGTCGGCCCCGAGCTGGGCGAGCTCCGCGATGTTGCTTGGCTCCACGCCTCCATCCACTGTTATCGTGATGTCGTGGCTGGCCTCTCGGATCATCTGTGCGAGGGCCACGATCTTCCGTCGGGAGGCCGGGATGAACTCTTGGCCGGAGTAGCCGGGGTTCACTGACAGCAGCAGGACGTAGTCGACGTCGTCGAGGACCCACTGGATCATCTCCAAGGGAATGGCTGGATCCACGGCCACACCGGGCCGGGCGCCGAGGTCGCGGATGTACTTCAGCGACCTCTGGAGGTGACCCTCGGCCTCTGGGTGGATAGCGACCCGATCCGCGCCGGCCTCAATCACTTGGGGAGCGATGACGTTGGGCTGGTTGACCATGAGGTGGGCATCGAACGGCAGATCCGTCAGCGGCCGCAGGGCGGCAATCAGGTCCTTGCCGAAGGTGATGTTCGGCACGAAGTTGCCGTCCATAACGTCGAAGTGCAGCCCGTCCACGCCGGCCTCAATGACCGCGTGGACGTCATCCTCGAGGCAGCGATAGTTGGCCGCCATTACGGAGGCGAAGAGCCGCGATTTGGACATGGGACACCTCCAACTGAGAAGTCAGCATTCGACGGCGTTCACGGTGCATCCTGCCCCGGCGAACCCGCCGCGCGTATGATCACGGGCATCGAGGCGCACAAACGGAGGCGGGACTCCTGCTAGCCCCTCTGCCCCTGGGCCATCTGGGCCGCCAGATGGATCGCCTGGACCATACTGGTGGGGTCGGCAACCCCTTTGCCGGCAATGTCGAAGGCGGTGCCGTGATCTACGGAGGTGCGGATGATGGGGAGGCCGAGGGTGACGTTCACGCCGGAAGTGCGCAGCCCACGACCGGACCGCGCCAGGAACCCGACCGTCTTGAGCGCGATATGCCCGTGGTCGTGGGTCATTGCCACTACCGCATCGAACTCGCCAGCGCGGTGGCGGGCGAAGACCGTGTCCGGCGGCAGGGGACCGATGGCACAAATGGCTTCCTTTGCTGCATCGGAAACCGCTGGTGCAATCTCGTTCTCCTCCTCATCTCCAAAGAGTCCTGACTCACCTGCGTGAGGATTGAGGCCTGCCACCGCGATGCGCGGCCGCGGCAACCCCATTCGCTGAAGCGCCGCATTGGTCAGGCGGATGACTGAAAGGACACGGGGACGAGTGACCAGGCCACATGCATCCCGCAGCGCCACGTGCGTGGTGACGTGGGACACGCGCATGTCGCCGTGGACGAGCATCATGGCGACCTCGCGGGCCTCGCAGAGCGCGGCCAGCATCTCGGTGTGCCCAGGATAAGGCACGCCCGCAAGCCGCAGCGCTTCCTTGTTGATCGGCGCGGTGACGATGCCTGCGACCTCGCCTGCCCGGGCCAGTTCCGCCGCCCGCATGATGTAGTCCGCGGCGGCGCCTCCCGCGGCGGCGCTGACCTGCCCGAGAGGGATGGTAAGAGGATCGGCATTCTCCAGGTCGAGCAGGCAGATCCGCCCCGGATGCTGATCGGCTTCGGATGCGCTCCTCACCACCCGCGCGGGGAAGCCGCGGCCGAGCAGTTCGGCTGCCCGGCGCAGGGCACGGGAGTCCCCAATTACAAGCGCGCGACTACGGGCGCGAGCGCGGCGTCGGGCAAGTGCAGAGACCACAATCTCCGGTCCTACACCGGCAGGGTCCCCCATGGTGATCACCAACAGAGGCCTTGAGTCAGCGGTCATTCGGCGGTCTCCTGTGCAGCAGCGCGCTGCCCCAAGTAGGCAAACAGTCTCACGACTGCCTCCTCGTCTCCGGCCGCCCCGGGCTTTAGCACGAGAGGCAGGGTGTCGAGCTCTCCGCCAGCAGCCAGCCCGGCCGCAATACCCGGCAGCGGCTCATCGTCGATCATGATGGCGTCTGTGCCGAGCGCGCCCAAGACGCCGTGCGCGGTCGCGCCACCTCCCACAAGCAGTCCGCGCGGCGGCGACTGCGTGGCCAACACGAAGGCGAGATGGGCGAGATGCTCGACGACCAGCTCCACGGGCCGCTCGACCTGGGGAAGAGGGCCGACCGCGTGGACGAGAGTGTCGCGACCGGCATCGAGCTCGTCCCCAGCTCGGGCAATAGCCTCGGCAAGCTCCGGAACTGGCTCGTCTCTTCGGGTCAGGTTTGGGCAGGGCAGTTGAATGACAGCGATATCGCGGCGCGACGCAGCTCTCGACACCTGGCGATGCATCGCCGTGCTGGAGCTTGCGAGAACGGCGAGGAGCGGGCCTGCGCGCTTTTCAGGCCATCTCGACGGCAGGTGATGCCCGCAGAGCGCTCGCGCGACCGCGGCGGCGAGTCCAGCCGAACCTGCGAGGATGGGTACCGGCGAGACAGAGAGTGCGGCCTGGGCAATAGCGTCGAGGTCACGATCGGCTTCGGCATCCGCGGCCAGTATCGCGGCCTGCCCGAGGCGGGCCGCGATAGCTGTGGGACCAGCGCGGACCGTTGCTAGGGGGCAGCGAGATATCTGCAGGTCGTCCCGCTGCGAGTGGATGATCTCTGCGACCTCGGAATGGCGCACCGGGGCTTCGGGGTCAGCTGCCATCTCAGTGTCGGCAACGGGGACTCCGTCTACGAGCAGGACTCCGTCGATCATCGTGCGGTTTCGCGTCGGGAATGCAGGGGCAAAGATGATAGGGCTCCTGGCGGCATCCCGCGCCGCCGTGAGCTCGGCCCCGATGTTCCCCCGCAGATTGGAATCTACCTTCTTGTAGATCAGGCGAGCACCTGCCTCCAAGAGAGCTTCCACGCTGGCACGAGTCAGCTTGTATGCTTCTTCCGCCCCGCAGGACCTGGACTCAGTCGTCACGGCAAAGGCTTCGCGGCCCTGCCAAGCGCGGGGCCGTCCGTCGAGGGAAACGGGCACTGGTGCGGCCGGACCGGCGAAGGCGGCAGCCGTATCAGCGGCGCCGGTCAGGTCGTCCGCGGCTATGCCGACGGGCAGGATCGACATGGTGTGTTGGCTTTCTGCGCTCGGGGCAGGGTGCCCTGCGGGAGGAGTGGGCCGCCGGGGCGACGAACTCTGGAAGTGCTAGCATGGGGGAGAGCGCGGTGAGTGACGATCTCGCAATTCTGTACGAAGTCCAGGAGGCAGATACCGAGCTGGCCAGGCTGCACGCGGCGCTGGCGGGGCTTGACGCCGGCGACGAGCTAGCGGCGCAGGCTGGGGAAGCAGAAGCCGAGCTGGCCAAGCTGCGCGAGGAACTCCGTGCTACCGAGAACGAGGCGACGGATGGCGATCTCGAGCTCAAAGCGCTGGAAGAGAAGCGGGAGAGATTCCAGCGAGAGCTTTACAGCGGAGCGGTGCGGAACCCCAGGCAGCTCTCGGATCTGGAGCGCGAAGTGCAGATGTTCTCCCGAGAGATCGGCAAGGTGGAGGACCGTATCCTGGAGCTGATGGAGTTGCTGGAGAGTGAGCGCTTGTCAATCCAAGAGCGGGAGGCCGAGCTGAAGAGCATGCAGGAGCGGGTGGCGGCGGCGCGCTCGAAGTACGAAACGACGGGCGGCCGACTGCAGCGAGAAATGGCCGAGCTGGAGGCCCGGCGGGAAGAGCGTGCATCCGGGGTTGGCGCTCGCCTGTTGAAGCGCTACGAGCAGATTCGCGTTCGCCAGGGCAACCTGGGTCTCGTGAGGGTAACGGGGACCACCTGCGCGGGATGTCGGATCGCGCTCCCCTCGGAGACGATCAAGGGACTGAAGGCGGGCCGGCGCGACCTGACGTGTGAGAACTGCGGGCGCCTGCTCTTCCGGGACGAAGAGGGCAACTGAGCTGATAGCGGCCAAGCCGGTAATGAGCTGCTCGCCCGTTGGGCGGGCAGTTGACGCGCGGGAAACAGGAGGCGGCCGGCGGCCGGAAAGGCAGTGCGGCTGTTGACGACGGAGAAAGGGTCGGAGAATCGGACATGAAGGATGTAGCAGCCAGCGCCGATACGCGCGGCATCACGGTGCAGCGAGTCGGCGTCAAAGACGTGCATCTCCCCGTACGCGTCCGGCGCAAAGGCGGCGGATTCGACAGCGTGCTCGCCCGCATTGACCTGGGTGTCGAGCTACCCCACCAGTTCCGCGGGACCCATATGAGCCGCTTCGTGGACACCCTATTCCGGTGGAGCCAGAAGCCCATCAGCAAACCCGAGATAAGAGAAATGCTCGCAGAGGCGTGCCAGCGCCTCGGTGCGGAGCGGGCACGCGTCGACGTAGCATTCAAGTATTTCATTACCAAGAGAGCGCCTTGCAGTCAGAGCGCGAGCGCGCTCGACTATGACTGCAACTTCGAGGGGATGCTGGACAACGGCAGCTACGAGCTAACCGCTGGCGTAGAGGTTCCAGTCACGATCCTTTGTCCGTGCAGCAAGGAGATCTCTCGCTACGGAGCGCACAACCAACGCGCGATCATAAAGGCGCAGATTCGGAGCCAACCGGACGTGATCGTGTGGATCGAGGACCTGGCCGCGATGCTCGAGCGGCAGGGCAGTTCGGAGATCTTCCCGCTGCTGAAGCGAGAAGACGAGAAGGTGGTGACCGAAACCGCTTACGAGAACCCGAAGTTCGTGGAGGACGTGGTCCGCGACGTGGTAAGCATCTTCCGCGCCGACCCCAGAATAGCCTGGTTTCGGGTGGCCTGCGAGAGCCTGGAATCCATCCATAACCACACGGTGTACGCCTTTCATGAGGAGGACCAGGCCGCGCCGCGAGACGGCCCCGAGACGGGCGCGACGGTGTTGGAGGCCGACTCGTGAAGGGCAAGGTTGCCATCGTCGGCGGCGCCGGCCGCGTGGGCTCGTGCAGTGCCTACGCGCTGCAGTTGGGACGGACATGTGAGGAGATTGTCCTGGTAGACGCGGCGGCCGAGGCGGCGCGGGGAGAAGCTCTGGACCTCACGCACGGACGGGCGGCAGTCGGCTATCCGCGGATACGGGCAGGCGGATACGAAGCGTTGGTGGGTATCGACATCGTGATCGTGACAGCCGGCCTGAGACGCCAGCCAGACGAATCCCGCCTCAGGTTGATCGAGCGCAATGCGGCCCTCTTTCGAGAGATCATCGGATCCCTGAAGCAGGTTGAGCTCGCGCGCGATGCGGTCCTGCTGGTGGTCACGAACCCGGTGGATGTTCTCACGTACTTGGCAGCCACCGACCTAGGCTGGCCGCCGCGCCGCACGATCGGGCTTGGAACTCTCTTGGACACACTCAGGTTTCGCTCTCTGCTGGGAGAGAGGTTCGACCTGGATCCCTCTCGCCTCGAGGCCCTCATACTGGGAGAGCACGGAGACTCCATGGTGCCTGTCCTCTCCGGGCTGCGCTACGACGGATCCCCGATGTCTGCCCTTCCAACCTATTCGGAGGAGGCAGCGCGGGAGGTCTTCGAGTCGGCGCGCAAGGCCGGCGCCGAGTGCATCCGGCTGAAGGGAGGCGCCGGCTACGCGGTAGGGCTGGCAGTGCGGGAGGTGGTGACGGCAGTAGTGGCGGATGCTGAGGCAGTGCTGCCGATCTCGACGCTGCAGGGCTCGGGTGAGCTTGCCGGCGTGGCGCTCAGCGTGCCGACTCGTGTGGGTAGGAGTGGCGTGCTGGAGATACCGCCTCTCAATCTGTCAGAAGAGGAGGGCAGGGGTATGAAGCGCAGCGCGGAAGTCCTCCGGGAGACGATTGCAGGGCTTCGCAAAGGGCTGACCTCAGAGGCCTGAGGACGGAGAAAGACAATGAAGATCGAGTTTCTCGGTCACGCAGCCTTCCTGATCACCACCGCGGACGGCACTAAGATCGTCACCGACCCCTACGAACCCGGCGGATTCGGCGGCGCGATCGCCTACGGGCCGCTGAAGGAGCCGGCTGACATCGTCGTGATCAGCCACGACCACGCGGACCACAACTACGTCAAGATGGTCCCTGGGAAGCCCCTGGTCGTGACGGGCATGGGAGAGCAAACCCATCGCGGAATCGTCTTCCGAGCACTGCCGGCCTATCACGATACGAATCGCGGCGCCGAGCGGGGTGACAACATCGTGCGCGTTATCGAGGCCGACGACATGTCGGTCTGCCACCTCGGGGATTTGGGCCACGCGCTCAGCGCGGAGGATGCTACTGCTCTGGGATCACTGGACGTGCTGATGGTGCCCGTGGGCGGCACCTTCACCATCGACGCCGAGGGCGCGACAGCAGTCGTCAACCGCCTCCGGCCGCGCATCGCTATTCCGATGCACTACCGCACTCCGAAAGTCAGCCTCGGCATCGCCCCGGTGGACGACTTCTTGGTCGGCAAGACGCAGGTCCGGCGAGTGGACGGTTCGGAGATCGCGGTCACGAAAGAAACGCTCCCCGAGCCCACCGAGATCGTGCTACTCAGCCCGGCTCTCTGAGCACCCTTCTCGCATCGACGGCGGTCCACTAGCGCAGGTAGCCGAGCGAGCGGAGCTGGTCCTGCATATCCGACGGCAGCGACTCTGCGCGTGGACTGCCAGCGGGAGGGGCCGCTGCCGCCGCCCGCGGCAGCCAGATCCAGATACCCCAGGTGTCTATATCTCCAGGAACCGGCGCTTCATCGGCAAGCAGCATCGGCCTGGCCTCCGGGCCGATGCTGAGCGGCATCTTCCCGGCGGGCCTCTGTTCACTCCCGAGGCGAAAGCGTCTTGTCTCCGCGGGTTCGCCGTCTGAGGTGACCGAGACGAGCACGGCGGAATTGCGGTCCTGGGGCTCGAACAGGATCACATGAGGGTCCTCGCCCGGCGAGAGCGCAATCCGCGCGCGATGTCGCCGCGACTGCATCGAGGAATCATCGGCCCTGCTCTTGGTCACGGTAAGCCTGTCTGCCTGCTGTAGAGTTGGTGCGTCCAGATAGGAGAGCGGCCCGTCGCACGTGAGCTCGACCGTCACCTCATCGGGTCTGGGGCCGTCCACCACGAGCCGGAAACCGCGCGCGGCCCGCATCGCCAGGTCAGCTAGTACGCGCCGCATGTGGTGAAGCCGCTCCGGCGCGCTGCCGACGAGGTTATGCGTCTGCTCGGGATCGCGCGCGATGTCGTAGAGCTCTTCCTCCTGTTCGCCACGCCAGCTCATGTAGCACCAGCCTCCTTCTCGCGCCAGCAGCGCGGCGCCCCTGCTCTCACAGAAAATGGGGGCTGAATCACTCATCCCGGTTCCCTGGAGCAACGGGATGAGCGACCGCCCTACCATGCCGGGTGGAGCAGCACCACCGGCCAGACCCAGCAGAGTGGGCATCAGGTCTACCAGTGCTACCGGCTGAGTGACCCGCCGGCCGCTCCACCGGCGGTGCGGAAGATGGAGAAGGAGAGGAACGCGAGCCACGCCCTGGTACGGCACACCGCCGTGGCTCATGGCGCCGTGGTCGCCGAGTGACTCGCCATGGTCGGCCGTGAGGACCACAACCGTGTCTTTCCCCCAGGGCTGCTCGAGCAGCCACTCCAGGAAGAGACGCAAGTAGCGATCCGTTTGGCGGATCTCGCCATCGTAGAGGTCCAGTATGTACTGGAGGTCGGCCGGCGAGAGGTTCTCCGGCTTCTCGTGCAGAGCGGCGTCCATGAGCCGACGGGGGTCAGTGAGGGGACCTAGGTAGCCGCTGTCGAACTGCTCCAGGCAGTGCGCCGTGCCCTGGAAGTAGTTGTGCACCTCATAGGTATGAAGGAAGAGGAAGAAGGGCGTCCGAGGGTCCGCCGCCAAGCGATGCTTCAGCACCGCCAACTGGTCGGCCAGCAGTGGCGTATGCTGGGGAGACCAATACCAGTCGAACCCTGAATCCCAGCCGAGGGCCGGATTCATGAAACCCCCGCCAACGCAGGCAAGCGTGTTGCATCCGGACTTGCGAAGCTCTCCCTGAAGTGAGACCGGCAGCACTACAGGTGGGACGTAGTAACCCTCACCTCCGGTTTCGGCGGGCCCGCGAACAGACCCGGCGATCTGTGATCCGACGATGAAGCGGTAGCTGGAGGTAAGCAAGCTCAGGGTCGACGGTAGGGTCCATGTCGCCTGGGAGGTGACGTCCTCGAACAACACACTCTCCTGCGCCAGGCGATCGAGGAAGGGGCTGGTTTTCCGTTCATATCCGTAGCACCCGAGATGGTCCGCGCGGAGCGCATCCACAAACACGAGAACGATGTTCGGACGCGGCTCTTGGGTCGGGGCGAGAATCGTCGGATTTGCCCACAGTGCGTAGGCGGCGGCGAATTCCTCCTGCGCCCCCGCCCGGGGCACACCGACTGCTTCGGCCGCAAGTTCGATCTCCACCTCCTCTCCGGGCCCTGAGGGCAGATCGATTGTGACCGGAGACCAATTCGGGTCATCGGCAGCGCGCCAGCACTTCAGCTCCGTGGACAGCAGTTCGATTGTCTCATCGCCTCGGCGCAGCCGCACACAGAACCGGACCCCCCCGCCTTTCTTGTCCCAGCTCTCGGGCGCCAGGCCAAAGGCAGTGCGGAGCACTGCGCCTTTGGGAAGCCGCACTCTCTGCCTGAGAGTATAGGGAGCCGGAGTGCAGATGGCCGGCTGGCGGACGTCTCCCAGGGCGATTCGGTGGTGGCCATCGCCGCCCCGTGGGAGGGCAGCATGGGTGTCGTTCCCGTGGAAGTGATCCACGAAGTGGAATGCCTCTCCAGGGGCGAGTTCGATCGGCTGGCCGGATTCGACGACAGCCGGTGGCCACGCCGAAGGGGCGGCCGGGGACGGGACCTCACGTCGGCCGGAGGAGCATCCGGGCGCCGCCAGCGCGCAGGCGATGAGTATCAGCAAGAGACTTCGGCGGCTTGGCGCAACGTCAAGCGCAGAACCGTAACGGAAGAATGCCGGCCTGGCTGTCCCACATGAGCTCGACCACCGCGACTTCGGCCGTCGTACGTTGTGCTGACCTCTCGCCGTTCTCGATGGCCCCTGCGCGTTCGCTGCCACGTTCTCGCCACACGAAGACCTGTCCACCATCGACGGCGTCCTCCTCCATCGTTTCTCCCTTGCCTAGTTAGGCGTTCCCGCGTGGCGTTCCTGCGCAAGCGGCCTGGCGGCAACTCAGCAGCCTATTCGCGTCACGTGCCGGACTGGCCTGCCTGCGCGCCCGGAGAGCGCGAGCGGATTCGCCAACTGTGGAATAGGGGACTTGGTCATGGATTGGCGCAGCAGGGGCCACCACCACGATCGCCGTTCGTGGAGGAAGCTATGCCTGTGCCGCCGGTCCAGTCCAGCCGCCGAGTCCACCTCGGCTCGCCCGTGGTGCCGGTCAACCCGTCCGCCACCTATCTACGCCATCGCGCCGCGGCCGAGCGCGCCTATAGTGCGCGGCGGCGGACCACGCAGTGGCGACGGCTGCTACTGCTGTTCGCGTGTGGACTGCTCTACTTCGCCATTGGGCGAGACTTGATAGCTCTCGTTCTGGCGAAGAGAGATACAGTGGCGATGGAGGTCCGCCGGGATGTCCACGCGCTCGGTAAGGACGTGGAATCCATCATCGACGCGAGCCACGCGCAGGCTGCGACTGAGATCACTTCTCCCCTGGCCTTCACCTCCGCTGCTGCTCTCGCCAGCGCGGGCGATCCGTCTGACGTCGACGCGCTGCTGTCCGGGCGGCCGATCGACTTCCAGTCACGAGTGCAACGATGACGCCAGCGCAGTTGGGACGAGCATAGCTCCCTCTGTCGGGGCGAGCATAGCTCCCTCTGTCGTGATATAATCCACTTCGGACTGGCGCATAGATGGAGCACTCTGGTGGCCATTGACGAGGTGATTGCGAAGAAGCGCGACGGCCTGGAGCTTTCCACGGAGGAGATCAGCCGAGTGGTTCGCGGATACTCGCGCGGACAGGTAGCAGACTCCCAGATGGCTGCGCTGCTGATGGCGATAGTGCTGCGCGGTATGACGCCCCAAGAGAGTGCCGATCTCACCTTCGCGATGGCTGAGTCTGGGGAGCGCCTCGATCTTTCGGCGATCTCCGGAACGAAAGTGGACAAGCACTCCACCGGAGGAGTGGGAGACAAGACCACACTGGTGGTTGCCCCACTCGTTGCCTCCTTCGGGGTCCCGGTGCCCAAGATGTCGGGCCGCGCGTTAGGCCACACGGGCGGAACCATTGACAAGCTGGAATCCGTGCCCGGCCTGACGACAGACCTTCCGCCGGAGCGCTTCGTCAGGCAGGTGGCGGAGATCGGCGTGGCCATTGCCGCGCAGACGGACCAGATGGTCCCCGCGGACAAGAAGATCTATGCGTTGAGAGATGCCACTGCCACCGTGGAGAGCATACCCCTGATCGCCAGCTCGATCATGAGCAAGAAGCTGGCCGTGGGGGCAGACGCGATTGTGCTGGATGTGAAGGCAGGCCACGGGGGGTTCATGCCGGACGTGGAGTCCGCATGCACGCTGGGCGCAGCGATGGTTGATATCGGCCTCCGCGCGGGCAAGCGAACAGTGGCGTTGGTCACTCGGATGGAGGAGCCGCTGGGCACGGCCGTGGGAGACGCGGTTGAGCTGGTGGAGGCCGTGGAGACACTGGCCGGAAGGGGCACCGCGGATTTCGTCGAGCTATGCGAGATCGTTGCCGGTCACATGCTATGCCTCGGGGGCGCCGCTCCCAGCCCACAGGAGGGACGAAACAGTGCCCAGTTGAACTTGGCCTCCGGGGCGGGACTGGAGAAGTTGGAGGAGATGATCGTCGCTCAGGGCGGCTGCAGGGAGGCAGTGCGGGATCCCAATAAGCTGATGGGAGAAACCGACCATATCCCCGTTGAGGTGGAACGGCAGGGCTATGTGGCCGCGATCAATGCCCGCCGCATCGGGCTCGCCCTGCGGGATCTCAAGGCCCTCGCCGGCGAACGGAAGCGTACATGCGGCGTGCTGTTGCAAAAGAAGACTGGAGACGCAATCGCGGGCGAGCCGGTAGCCACTCTCCTGGTACCTGCGGGGCTGCGAGACCTGTCGGCGAGGGCGGTCAGTCAAGTGCAGGGAGCGTTCGAGGTAGCCGAATCTGCGCCTGTGCCGCCGAGCATGCTGGCAGCGGTGGTGCTACCGTAGGCGCATTGCGCGAGGCCCGTGGCTGACTAGCTGCGAGGCGCGCGGGGATTAGCGCGGCTCACCACCAGCAGACGCCCGCCAAACTCACGTCCGTTCATCGTTGCGACGGCACGTGCCGCGCATTCCGGGCTCGGCAGTTCCAGGAAGCCGTACCCGCATGACCGACCCGTCCTGCGGTCTTGAATGATTCGCGCGTCTACTACCGGCGCGACTTCCTCGAAGAGAGCGACTAGGTCATCCTCAGTCGTCCGCCACGGCAAGTTCGCGATGTAGACCGTACTGTCATCCTTAGCCACCGCATGGACTCCCAGATGGGCCGAAGGCCCTGTTGTCTCATACGTGCTGGCCGGCTGCTGGCCAACAAGGGCAGCCTCGACGGGAGCCGCAGGACAATGGAGAGTCTCACAACGAGGTATCACAAGTGACGGCTGCCACAGGGACCACCAAGACTAGCCGTCGGCTGTGGGAAGCCCTGCCGAAACGCTCAGGTTGCCGCGGCTAGCACCGACGAACCCACCCTATATGTACCACAGAACTCCGCCATATACATACGCGCCGAACCCCCAGCTCCAGAGCCGGGGGCCAGACAACTGGAACACCTTCAAACGAGCTATCGCACTCTTACGTTCTCAGCCTTCAGTCCCTTGGGCCCGGGCGTGACATCGAGCTCTACTTCTTGGCCCTCGTAGAGTGACTTCCGCCCAGGCACGCTGCTGACGATCGCCGAGTAGTGGACGAAGACATCACCCTCTTCAGTCTCGATGAAGCCGTACCCCTTGGCGTCGTCGAACCACTTGACTTTGCCAGTGGCCACCGCCAACTCCTTTCCGAAGTCTGAACGTCAGAGGCAGAAGGCTGACAGCACTCCTGGCAAGTCTTCACGCCACGCTCAGACCGGTCTCTGAGTCCAGATAGCTATCCCAGCCGAGCCAACATACCATCAAATCGCTGGAGTGTCAAGCGAGAGCGAGCTGTCGCCCGGGGGTCATCGGAGGTCTGTTACGTAACACCTGGTAGACAGCAAGGTGGCGATCACACACGCGGGAAAGACGATTGCTCAGCACCCGCTCAAAGTGTATACACTCGCTGATACAAGAACGCTAACTTTTCGTTGTCACGCGACAACACCATGCCCGATAGGACCATTCGCTTCGGTGGCGAAATCAGAGGCGGCACATGGTGGCAGGCCACTTCAGCGCAATGCATATAGTCCAACTGACAAGAAACGATGTGAATCGAGTCGCCGCGGCATGGAACGCTGCCCTACCCCACGACCGACTAACGGACGAGGGGTTCCGCCGCACAATGCTCGAGGATCCGAACTGCGAACCAGAGGGCATGCTGGTCGCAATGGGCACCAGCGGCGATGTGATTGGATTCAGCGCCTGCGTCCTGCGCCGGACGGTTGAGGGCAAGGACGGCGGGGGAAGGGAATGGGAGTTCTCGACGGGATTTCTCAAGGGATTCTTCGTGGCGGCGGGCAAGGAGGCGGAGGCCGGAGCGAACGACCTGCTGACGGCCGCGGAGGCGTACTGCGCCGGCGCGGGCAAGACCGAGCTGCGGCTTACGGAATACACCGGGCCCTATGTCTACCCGGGCCTGGATGTGCGGTACGGCCGCCTCTACGACATCCTCGTGAGACGCGGCTTCCGCGACGTGGGCACGATAGAGGACGTGGCGGTAGACCTGAATGCCCCCGAGTTGAGCGCTGGCGTTGAGCGGGCCCGCGCTAGGGTGGGTCCCAACGTCGACGTGGTGACGTGGCGGCCCGACTTGCTTCCGGCCATGCGCAGGTTCGTCGAAGAGGGGGATCAGGTTGAGTGGTTCCCAGCGGGCTGGGAGAAGAGCTACGCACAGCCGGACGATACGACGCTCGTTCTGCTGCGACGGGAGGAGATCGTAGGCTGGGCGCACTTCTGGCCGGGCAGCCACAGGGCCGGCTTCGGACCCACGCTTGTTCTCGAGCGGGAGCGAAAAAAGGGGTACGGCTCGCTACTGCTGCTGGAGTGCATGGAGCGCGCCCGTGAGCGAGGCGGAGAGCGCATGGAGGCAGGGTGGGCCAATACGGGGTTCTATGTTGCGAACGGCTGGCACATTACACGGCGCTATGCGGTTCTGGCCAGAGAGCTGTCCGGGTGAGCAGCGCGCGAGCAATGCGGAGACAACACCGGCGACACGGCGGCCCCGCCATAGAACAAGCAGCGACGAGATTCCAGGAGGAGACATGAGATTCGCAGATCCATTTGCGGCACCGGGAAAGTGGTACAAGGGCAACCTCCACACTCACACCACTGAGTCAGACGGCGCGCTCGATCCGGCGGAGGTGGTGAGGCGCTATCGGGAGGCGCAATACGATTTCCTCGCGCTCACCGACCACGGTCGCGTGACGGTCGCGGCTGACCCCTCCGAAGGGACTCCTCTTCTTCTGCTCGGGACGGAAATGGATGGCGACAGCAGCGAGCTGGGCGAGCGCTACCACATTCTGGCATTCGGACTCTCAGAGGCATGCCAGGTCCCAGACCGGCCGACGGTGGCCGAGGCGATCACCTGGGCCAAGCAGCGCGGCGGGGAGGCAGTCGTGGCCCATCCCTATTGGTCCGGGCTGGCGCTGCCGGACCTGCTGCGTTGCGAAGGACATATCGGAATCGAGATCTTCAACACCGGTTGCCACTACGAGATCGCCAAAGGATACTCGACGGTTCACTGGGATGATCTTCTGGGCCGCGGTCAGCGCCTCTGGGGTTTTGCCGTCGATGATTCTCACCACGGCGTCCGGGAGCACCGACCCACAGATACCGCCCGAGCATGGATAATGGTCAAGGCTTCTGCTCTCACCCAAAACGCCATCATGGAGTCGATCCGGTCGGGCCTATTTTACTCCTCCTGGGGCCCGACCATTCATGAGATGACTGTTACCGGCGCGGAGGTAAGGGCCGTCACTTCTCCCGTCAAGGAAATCAACTTCATCGCACAGCGCTGGGCTGGGGGAAGCTTCACAGCCCCCGAGGGCGAGACGTTGACCAGCGCCGTCTTCCCACTGCGAGGATACGAGGACTACCTCCGGGTGGAGTGCCGAGACGCGGAGGGGAGATGGGCCTTCTCAAACCCGATCTTCTTCAGCGACTAAGGGCAAGGAGACTGGCTCGCGCCTGTCCGCCGACTGGTAGATAGCAAGCACTATCTCCAACGCCTTCCGCCCGTCCTCACCCGTGATCGGAGGGGCCAGCCCGCCCCTGACCGCCGCCGCGAACTCTTCGTGTAGCTCAACGTGTATGGTGTCGGGGAACTCGCGCGCCGTCCACTCCCGCGCCGGCAATCCAGCACCCGCCTCGGACAGGTACACCTCCGCCAGGCCGCTCCAGAGTCCGAACCGGGACTGCCCTCTCTTGCCGAGCAGCACTACTTCCGGCTCGGCGGCGCCCCCGAGGAAGCAGGAGCTGCCCTCCATCACACCCACGGCATCGTTGTCGTATCGCAGGCAGGCAGCCGCGACATCCTCCACCTCCACTGCAGTCACAAATGTTCCCATCTCGCAGTACGCGCGCGTCACTTCCAGCCCTGTCATCGCCCGGACTAGGTCGAGGTGATGGCTCAGGTTGGTGATGACGATGCCGCCGCCGCTCTGCGCCTTGGACGTCCGCCAATCGGTCTTGGTGCGGCCGGAGTAGCCGCCAGTCCAGTAGGACTCTGCTTTCGCCCCCAGGTTACGAAGCCGTACCGCGATGATCTCACCAAGCAGACCGGCTTGAAGCAACTCCTTTGTCCACTTCGCTCCCCCTAGGTAGCGGAGCGGGAAGCACATCCCGAAGGGCACCCCTGCCTCCTCGCACACCCTGATAGCGCGGTCGGCCTCCCTCAGGTTGGTCGCCAGAGGCTTCTCGCAGAGCACCGCCTTCCCCGCCTTTGCCGCCTGCTGAACGACGTCAGCGTGAGTGAACGCAGGAGTGGCCACGGTGACAGCATCCACGTCCGGCCGGGCCAGCAGCGCCGCCAACTCTGTCGTGTAGGCAACTCCGTGCGCCTCGGCCAGGTTCTTCGCGGAAGACTCGACGACATCCATGCATGCGACCAGCCGCGCGCCCGAGGATTCGGCCAGTGCCTCGGCGTGTGCCGGACCGATGTCGCCACAGCCAATCAAACCGATGCCCAATGGCTTGCTTGCTATCTCTCTACCTCGTGATTCCCCTCAGATAGGCCGCGAAGCGCGGCACTTCGACCATGGCATCCTGGCCCGGCTCCTCGTACTCGATCGACAGGAAGCCACGGTAACCGGCCTTCCGCATGATATGAGCGACGCGGCGATAGTCTACATAGTCGCGGCTGCCCGCGAAGTCCGCTGTGGGCTTGGCGTGCGTCATGATGGCGTGGGGCGCCGTCTGCTCGAACTCCGCGTAGGGGTCCTTTGAGTAGTTCCCGAAGTCAAGCAAGGCCCCCACCCAGTCCGACTCGACTCCTTTGAGTATGCGCATCACCCCATCCGCGGCCGCGCTGAGCCCTCCATGGTTCTCCACGCCTATCATGACGCCGACCTGCTCAGCGTGAACCGCACACTCCTTCAGTCCGGCGACCGCCCACTCGAAGGCGTCTTCGTCCCTCTGCCCCTCCGGCGTTTCTCCTGCGAACACACGCAGACACGGCGAGCCGAGGTGAGCCGATATGTCGAGCCATTCCTTCACGAACTCGATGTGCTGCTGACGCTCCTCCGGCGTGGGCAGACAGAAGGCCCCGCCGATCGCAGTGCCGGCCAGTTCGAGACCGCGGCGAAAGAGATGGCGTTTGAGACCATTCAAGTAGCCGCTGGCAGTCTCCGGGAAGTAGTACTGGGTTAGCTCGACTCCCTCGAGGCCCATGTCGGCGCAGATGTCTGCGTATTTCTCGAGGGTGAGGCCCTTCTCTCTGAAGTACGTGTTGAACGTGTATCCGGCGCAGCTCAGTTTCACTTTCGACCTCCACTGAATGCAGCAAGTCTCCCACGGGGGTTCGTTTCCGGCAGGAGGATTCCTCTTCGGGGGCTCTGACCCCGAGCTATTGGCCAGGCCTATGCCGCCTCAGGCCAGCGCGCGAGATATCGCGGTGAGCACCTTGTCTGCGGAAGCCGGCTTCGACAGGTACGAGCTCACCCCAAGCTCGCGCACAGCCGCTTCTTCATCGGGGTCCTGGCGTCCGGTTAGAACGATGACCGGGAGTCCGCTCTGCATTACCTGCCGCAGAAAAGCGAGAACCGATACGCCGCTTTCCAGCGGAAGCCCCAGATCAAGTAGAACCACGTGCGGAGACTCGGGCTCGGGAGCGGTCAAGGCAACCATGGCCCCGATGCCGTTTCGAGCCAGCACCACTTCGTAGTTATTCAGAACGAGGAGCTCGTCGAGGAAGTGCATCACTTCCGGGTTGTCCTCGACCACCAGGACACGAGTCCGGGTGCGCTGCTCCGTGGCGTCCGCCCGGCTCATGGCTTCGTCGTCCCGCCTCGGAAAGCACCGGTCAGACAACCCTCCGATGGTATCGCGAACGCGCCTGCGAGAATCACCGCTCCCGCAGCAAATATCGCCAACAATGATAGCAGCGCCAACATAGGAGCTCCGCTCACCGTGGACTTCTGGAATCTCCCGGTGCGAGACTGGGTCAGCCTCCCGGGACCGGCTCTTCTACACCTAACACTATTCGAGAGCAGGCGGGCACGCACCTCCCTCGCCTGTGGGGATCACGCTACACCGCCTGAAGCGGGCGAGGGCCCAATGCTGCTGGCACCCCAGAACATCCGGTACAGCACTATGGCCGCCGGGCCTGCCCTCCACAATGACTTACGAAAGTGCCATCCTCTGGAAGTTGGAGACATTCTGGCCGATGACAGGACACGCACGCTCAAACGGGTGGCACAAGCGGCGCGTCGCGGCAGGATGCCGCTGAGCTTGCCCGAATACGGGGTCCAATCCAGGATGAAGGAGGCGAGGAAGATGGCACGGGGCACGCAGCTGTCGATAGCGCTCGAGAACAAGCCTGGCCAACTGGCCAAGGTGGCCTCCGCTCTCGCGCGGGCCAAAGTGAACATCAGAGCGATCACAGTGGTTGACTCGGCGGAGGTCGGCGTCATTCGGCTCGTGACCTCCTCCAACGCGAGGGCCCGCGCTGCTCTGAAGCGCGCAGGGATGAATGTGGTGCAGAGCCCGGTTATCATTGCGAGTCTCCCGAACGAGCCGGGCGCGCTGGCTGCCGCGGCCAGGAAGCTGGCGGCAGCGAAGATCAACGTCGAGTATGTCTACGGAAGCGCTGCCCGCCGGGGCGAGGCCGCCACGATTGTGATCGGCGTCTCGAATGTCGCGCGGGCGGCGAGAGTCAAGCTGTAGTCGAGCGCACAACCGCGGACTCTGCGGGAGGCGGCCCAGCCTGAGCTGGGCCGCCTCCGTACATGATCCCTTGGCTACCGAAGTAGCTGCAACAGCGCCCGGATCATCGCCGCGATCAGCGCGGCCGCCGGCATAGTGAGCACCCACGCCCATACCACACCGATGGTGACCCCCCATCGGACGGCGGAGAGCCGGCGCGTGGACCCGACGCCCACAATCGCCCCGGTGATCGTGTGCGTCGTGCTTACCGGGATACCGGCGAGGGCCGTTCCAAACAGGGAGATGGCGGCAGATCCCTCCGCACAGAACCCATCGACCGGTTGCAGCTTGGTGATCCCCATCCCCATCGTCTTCACGATCCGCCAGCCCCCCGTCAGCGTGCCCAACGCCATGGCCCCATGCGCCGTCAGGATCACCCACGTCGGCACATAGAAGGTCTCGCCGAGATAACCGTTGCAGAAAAGCAGGATGGCGACGATCCCCATGGTCTTCTGCGCGTCGTTGGTGCCGTGCCCCAAGCTGTAGGCCGCAGCCGACAGAAGCTGCAGCCTGCGGAAGTGTCGCGCTGTTGATTTCGGCGAGGTCCGCCACAACAGCAGACTCACAATGCTCCGGGATGCGTAGCCAAGCACAAGGCCGATGACTGGAGAGAGCACGATGAAAACCACGACCTTCATCAAACCCTTCACCAGGAGCGACTCCGGTCCCGCTTCCACCAGCGCGGCTCCCGCCAGCCCTCCTATCAGCGCGTGTGATGCGCTGGTCGGCAATGCAAGGTACCACGTGATAATGCCCCACACGATAGCGGCGAGCAGTGTGGCCAGGATTAGATCGTTGCTTTGCGCACCGGGGTCAACAATGCCCTTGCCCATTGTGTCCGCCACGTGCGTCCCGAACAAGAACGCGGCGGCGAAATTGAAGAGGGCCGCCCACCCCACTGCATAGATCGGCCGCAGCACCCGCGTGGAAACCACAGTGGCTATCGAATTGGCCGCGTCTATACAGCCATTAACAAAATCGAACAGAAAGGCGACCACGCAGATGGAAACGACGTACAGCAAGTTCGCATCCATTGCTATGTGTGCTTGACCACAATCCCTTCGAGGATGGCCGCGACATCCTCGCACTTGTCGATAGCCTCTTCGACGTGGTCGTAGATCTCCTTCCACTTGAGCGCATGGAGGGCATCCGAACCCTGAAACAGGTTGGCGAGGGCGCGCCGGCTCTGGTCGTCTCCCACGTTTTCCAGCCGGTGGATCTCGATACAGTAATCCAGGATGCGGCGCGCGTTCTTCATGTCGCTCAGCCCGCCGACGGCTTTCTGCAGCACCTTCACGGCGTCCAGCAGAATGTCGGCAAGGTTAAGCATCTCGGGAGCTGCCTCCCCTGCCTCGTAAAGGAACATACGGTCCGCCGTAGCCTCGATGTTGTCCAGAATGTCATCCATGCGCCCGGCCAGCGCATGGATGTCCTCGTGGTCGAAAGGCGTCACAAAGGTCCGGTTCAGCCGATCGGCAATCTCGTGAGTCGTGATATCTCCCTCGTGCTCAACTTCCTCAATCTGACTGCGGAGCTCGGCGGTGCGCGCATGATCTGAAACCAAGTCTGCCAACAGCTCGGCGCCCTTCACGATGTTTCTCGCCTGCTCGTCAAACAGCTCGAAGAAGCGTTCCTCTCTGGGTATGAATCTTAGTCTCATCGCTCTCTCGCCTCCACCCGGCTCTGCCCTCTCCCCGCGTCTGTGGATTCTGCCCGCAACTCCTTCCACCTTTCAGCTTCGAGTTAGGTTCTGCTGGACGCCCCCACCGGCCCGGGTGGCGCCTCACCCCGGCAAAGGGGCAGCGCTCTGCACGTCGAAGTCCGGGAGCATCCAGCTTGGGAGGAGCAACTGTGGCGAAGACCGTAGTGGGTCCGATGGAATTCCTGCCGGAGACCTTGCAGGGCCTCGCTCATCCCGGGCTGCTGCTCGTTTCCCTGGACGGCAGGCGCCGGCCGAATGCGATGACGATCGGGTGGGGATCAGTTGGGGTCTACTGGGGCCTGCCGATCTTCGTCGTGCCGGTGCGTAAGTCACGCTACACATACGGATGCATCGAGAAGACCGGGGACTTCACGGTGAATGCGCTCCCGCGCAAGCTGGCTGACTTGGCCGCCTTCTGTGGAACGGTCTCGGGGCGTGATCACGACAAGCTCGCCGAGGCGCAGCTGACAGCGGCCCCCGCCCTCAGGGTTAAGTCCCCGATCATCGAGGATTGTCTGATCCACTACGAATGCAAAGTGGTGCATGCTAACGACTTGGCGCCCAAGACACTGCCTCATCGACTCTTGCGCTCGATGTACCCCCGGGGTGACTACCATCGCTTCTTTTTCGGAGAGATCGTGGCCGTTCGAGCAGAACCGAACCTCCGGCGGCGGCTCTAACCCGCAGCAGCGTTGGCAGCAGGTTGCGCAAGCGAGGAGACCAGTGGCGCAGCAGCTCTCGGGACCAGCGAGATTTCGGGCCCTCATTTCCGGCCGGGTGCAGATGGTTGGATTCCGGGCCTTCGCCGAGGGGCGAGCGCTCGCCCTGGGAGTGACAGGATACGTGCGCAATCTTCCCTCGGGGGAGGTCGAGGTGGTGGCACAGGGGGATCGCGAGCTCCTGGACGAGTTCCTCGCGGCTCTCCGACGGGGGCCCAGTGGCGCTCGTGTGGCAGGCGTCACCGTGAGCTGGGAAACGCCCCGCGCAGAGCTCTCAGATTTCTCTATTCGCCTTGCTGGATGGTAAGCAGTCTTCGGCCCGTACCAACACAGCAGACATGGTCTTCGCTAATGCTCTGGGGACCCCAGGCGAGGTGCTGCTGGCCAGCAGCACCTCGCGCACAGCGCGGGAAAGCCAATCTCCCTCTGGCTATTTCAGAAGCCGGTTGAGCGGACAGTCCTCACAACTCCGCCCCGGACATGGAGTGGCCTTGCCGCAGCCCGTCTTGATGACCCCTTCGGTTGTCGACCCTGTCGGCTGATCGCCGGCCCGACCCAGCGGTTCGGCCGTCGTCGTCGTTGGTGGGGCCTGCGTCTCCAACGGCGCCAACTCGCCCCCTGCCGTCGTAGACACCAGCCGTGCTTGCTCGGGGGACTCCGGCTGATCGGTCCTCAGAAACGCACCAGCGCCAACAGCGAGCACTATGCCCAGAGATATCGCCAACGGCAATATTAGTTTTCTCATGCCGACCACCTCCTCGTCAGTCCTAACAGATCAGACGAGGAAACGTGGCCGCCATTCCCGGCCGGTTGTTGTAATGCCGGGACCTCCTCGCTACCTGACGACAATGTCTGAGCGCGTCAGAGAGAGCCCCTTCACCGCTACCTCAACAGTGGGGAAGCCCGGGGAGGCAGAGATGATCTCCGGTCCCTCGGGGGTGGCTATGATCGTGTCCTCCGACTTGGTGCCGGTGATGGACGGGTTCCAGGCGAAAGCCTGGTTTGGCTCCACGACATCGTCGATACTCGCGGTGGCCCGGTAGTCTCGGGCCGCATATCCCGTCGGGCCGCCTTGATGGTGCAGCTTCCACTCCTCCGGATAGCCCTGGGCGGCGTAGGCGTCCAGTCCGGCTTGGAATACGTTCCCGATCCGCCTCCCGGGTCGGGAGTTGGCGATGAACGCGGCGTCGACCGCGGCGACAGCATCGTGCTTCTGTCGGAGGTCCGCCGGTATCGGCCCAAAGTGCGCGATGCGAGTCGCCGACACGATCAGCCCCTGCCGCCGGCCGCACACGACCAGCATCACCACGCGCTTGATCTCGTTGCTCGTAGGGATCGGATGGCGGTACTTCGCCAGCCGCTCATCAGCCGCTACCAGCACTACGACGGGGGCGATGCCTCGGCGGAAGTGCGCCGCGGCCAATGCCGCCCCCGCCTCGTGCTCGCTCATTCCCGGCTCCAGGTCCATGCAGGCCTCGCCGATTGCCTCCCCAACGTCTCGGCCGAGCGCACGATAGCGATTCACCTCTTCCGGGGTCAGGGAGTAGCGGAGCCGGCCGACCTCCGAGGCACACTCCATAACTCCGGGGAGAGCCACATCCGCGGCGATCTTCTCGCCGGCAGCGACGCGTGCCAGTGCGGGCGGCAGCGCGTCGTCGGGCCACAGGCTCACCTCTTCGGCAAATCCCTGACCCACCAGCTCCTCCTCCAACAGGCGTGGTCGTTCCACGTTGTTGGTGATCAGGGTTTTCCGGTCTCGATGGACCAGCAGCGCGCCTACACCCGCCTCCTGCGCGAGACTGACATGGCTATCCCCTCCCCCGGTGAACCAAGCGAAGTTCTCGGTCAGAGCCAGCAGAACCGCATCATAGCCTCCGGCGTCCAGGAACTGGTTTATCCGACGCTGCTTCTCGGCAATCTCCGAAGCCCTTGACATCGCCGTCCTCCTAACTTTCCCCCACCCGGCGCGCTTCCAGGCGGATCGTTCGTCGCGTCCTCTTGCTCACCTTGTAGCGGTCGTTGATGCGGTATCCAACCGTCCACACGATCTCATCGCCCGAGAGGACGAGCGGGATACTGCCGCGCTCCGCCCGCGGAACCTTGGCGTTCACGAAGAAGTCCTGAAGCTTGACCGTGCCCTTCATGCCGAAGGGGACAAATCGGTCTCCGCGGCGGCGCGTCCGCACGGTCAGCGGCGACTTGATTCCTTTTGCATCCAGGAGTGCCGCCATGGGGCTTGACGGCGCTCTTCGCGCCCGAGAGAAGGCCGCGGCCACCTCCAGTCCAAGCTCGCGGATGGACACCTGCCCCGGGACTGGCAGTGCCCATTCGCCAGTGTGTGCCGGGCGCTGCGCGGGCAGGGCCGTGACAACAAGCTCCCCGTAGCCTCGCTCGGCCCGCAGCCCTCCGGGCAGCTCGACAATCGCGCCCGTTCGTCCCGAGACAGCCAGCTCAACCAGCGCGTCGACTCGCTCCAGCTCCACATCGAGCTGATCCCCCTTCATCCGTGCGATCGCGCTCCGCACTACCCGTCGCTGAAGCACTTTCGGGAGCGAGGCAAACGGCCCGCACGCGATCCCCATTTCTCCCGGACGCTGGGCACCCACTTCCCGAAGGGCGTTGGCCGTCTGCTGGATCATGAACTCGTTCTCGGCCCGCATGATCTCTGCCAGCCGACAGAGGCTGGCATCTACCCGCGGCTGGATCTGCCGCAGCATCGGCAGCACCTCATGCCTGATGCGGTTGCGGGCGAAGGCGGTGTCCAGGTTTGACGAGTCGAGCCGATGGGCAAGCTTCTGGTCCTGGCAGTAGGCATCCACGTCCGCCCTGGACACGGCTAACAGCGGCCGGATGATCCTCCCCCGGACCGGCGGTATGCCGGCCAGGCCCGCCGGTCCCGTGCCGCGCAGGATGTTCAGCAGCACCGTCTCAGCCTGATCGCTCGCCGTGTGTCCGGTCGCGATACGGTTGGCCTTCGCCCGCTCCGCCACTCGCTCGAGCACACTGTACCTCGCTGTCCGCGCAGCCGTTTCGACAGACATCTTGTGCGTTCTCGCAAAGGCGCGGACGTCAACCCGGTGTCGCGTAAACGGCACCCCAAGAGAGCGAGCGAAGCTCGCCGCGTGCTTGGCGTCTGCGTCGGCCTCCGGCCCTCGCAGCCCATGGTGCACGTGGCACGCGCGCACACGACAGCGCAGCCGCGTCCTAAGCTTCACCAGGGCGTGCAGCAGGGCCGTCGAGTCCGGACCGGCCGACACGGCCGCGAGAACCGTCTCGCCGGGCAGGATCATCCGATGCGCGTCTACCGTCGCGGCGACGCGCTCCAGGAATGAAGACGCGCTATTCCTGGAAGAGGAGATCGGGGACTCGCCATCCTTCTTCGAGGAATCGACCGGTTCCTCGCGCGTTTTGCTCATCGAAGGCCTCTGCCTCATCGCGGGGCAAGCCCGATATGGCGAAGGGCACTGGCTCCCGCGCGTGCGTTCGAGTTGAGATCTTCGTGTAGTGATCGGCGGCGACCATCAGTCGACTGCCGGGCAGCGAACGCAGGTGCTCTGCCACGGAACCGACGATATGTCGGTCGATTTGCTCAATTGCCCACACCTTGCGCTCGGGGCTCGCCTGGTGACTCGCCTCATCGGGGGCCTCGATGTGCACCAGGACGAAGTCGTACTTCTCCAGGGCATCAACCGCCGCCTCTCCCTTGGCCGCGAAATCCGTCTCCAGGTTGCCCGTGGCCCCTGCTACCGCCAGCGTGGAGAGGCCCGCACATTTGCCCACCCCCCGCACAAGGTCTACCGCGGCTATCACCGCTCCGGCGGCACCGCGCTGTATTGCGAACGAAGGAAGGACACAGACGCGGCCCTGACCCCATAGCCAGATCATATTGGCGGGCACCTTGCCCTCATCGCGGCGCCGCTCGTTGATCTCGTGTGAGTCGAGGATCTCCAGCGAATCGAACATCAGCTGCCTCAGCACGCTTTCGCCGTCTCCTCGTGGCAGGTACGGCTCGATCGTCTTTCCGATAATGTCGTGTGGCGGCGTAGTCCTGACCTCCGGCGAGCCGTCGCGCCAAACCATGACGTGTCGATAGCTGACACCAGCATAGAACTGCAGGCGCCTAGTCGAGAGCTTCTCGTTCACCAACGCCATGAGCACACGAGCGTCGGAGGTGGGGATCTCTCCCGCCGAGTAGTCGATCAAGGTCGTGCCGTCAGAGCTGACAAGATTGCACCGAAAGGCAACATCCTCAGGGCTGAGCGGGACGTCCAGGCTGGCCGCCTCCAGAGGCGCGCGGCCGGTATGGTACTGGCGAGGGTCATAGCCGAGAATGGCCAGGGTGGCCACATCGCTGCCCGGCTCCATCTCGTCGGGGATCGTCTTGGCCAGGCCGCAGATGCCCTCCCGGGCGACCGAGTCCGCGTGCGGAATGCGGGCCGCCTGCAGAGGTGTCAGGCCGCCCAGCCCGTCTTGCGGATCATCGGCCGCGCCGTCCATGATGATGATCGCGCGCTTCGGCCGGGGTGTGCCAGGCGGGCCATACATTGCTTGGTGCAGTATAGCAGATGCCCTCCGGGTCGGTCAACCGACCCCGCCGCTCACGGTCACCCAGTTTCCGATAGGGGTTGAGGAGGGGGGAGGGCGTCGGGGAAGGAGTCGAGGAGGTGTTCCAAGGCGAGAGCGTGGAGCCAGCGTTGACACTGCGCGAACGGCAGGTCTATACTGAGCCACCATACGCGGCGGTGGGCAGTGAAGCTAGGCCTAGATACCTACAGCTACCATTATGCTGCCGGCCTGTGGGAGTATACGCCCCGGGCGAATGCTCCCATGGCGATAGAGCACTACCTCCAGAAGGCGGCGGAACTGGACCTCGACGGCGTACAGCTCTGCGACCCGCGTCACCTGGACAGCCTGGAGTACGGGTACGTGAGCGACCTGCGCCAGAAGGCAGAGTCGCTGGGGCTCTACCTCGAACTGGGCACCGGCGGGACAAATCCGGATCACCTCCAGAGCATGGTGCGCACCGCGCACGTGATGGGCTCTCCGGTGATGAGAACCTTCGTGGGAAAGCCGCGCCCGACGACCTCGGACGCCATGTCGAAGCTCCTCTCGGCAACAGCCGGCGAGATCGCGCAGGTGACATCGGTGTGCGAGCGCTACCAGATCGCGCTCGCACTGGAGAACCACCAGGACCTGACGACCGATGAGCTCCTGACGTTAGTCGAACTGATCGACAGCGAATGGGTTGGCATCTGTTTCGACACCGGAAACCCACTGGCCCTGCTGGAAGATCCTCTGGACTCGGTGATCGCCTTTGGGCCACTGGTGAAGTGTGTGCACTTGAAGGACTATCAGGTGGTTGCGCGGGCAGACGGCTTCGCGCTGATAGGGTGTGCTCTTGGGGAGGGAGTGGTGGACCTGAGGGGGATTCTCGATGCGCTGGCCCAGCGCGCCCCCGACGCGAACCTCAACATCGAGACCTACGTCGGCAGGCACCCTTGTCCGGTGCTGGATGAGGAGTATCTGGCGCGCCTGCCAGGCACTTCTGCCTCGGCCTTGGGACGGACGCTGCGTCTGGTGCGAGATCGCGGCCTGGCGAGCGAGCCGCAGCTAGCGGCCGAGCAAGGCGCGCCAGAGGATGAGATCCTCGCGGCCGAAGACGAGCTGGTGCTCAGAAGCGCGCGGTGGGCCCAGCAGGCGCTCGGCCGGTCGTCGCCGGAGTTGTCCGACTTGCTGGAAGGGTCCTCCGGCAGCGCCTGGGACGCGAGGTCGGCACCCGGCCGGCACAAGGCCTCAGAATCCTCCCAGGATGGACCGCAGCGAAGTGAGTAACTCGGACCGGAGTGGCCTTCTGGAGACGGAAGTGGGGGCGGTGGTAGGGGTCGAGCAGGAGCGACCGGGCGCGCAGGAGCTAGTGGTACAAATCCGAGACCGACAGGAGCGCGCACTTAACTACACGCATCTCCTGGGCAGGCTGGCGCCAGGTGAGCGTGTGCTCCTGAATACCACCGCGGTGCGGGCCGGCCTGGGAACAGGAGGCTACCACTTCGTGATGAAGCGGAGCGGGCAAGACCGCAAGGAGGCGGACACGCCGGGGCGGATCGTGAAGCTGCGATACACTCCTCTTCAGTTTCGATGCAGCTCGGTCGAGGAGCAGGATAGCCCCTACCGGGAGGCAGTGGCGGCATGCGACGAGCTGGAGGGGATGCCTGTCATTGCGGCCGGGCTCCACAGCCAGATCGCGCCGGCGGCGGCGGCAGTGAAGGCTATGAGGCCGGAGGCGCGTATCGCCTACGTCATGACCGACACCGCGGCATTGCCGTTGGCGTTCAGTCAGCTCGTGGCGGCGCTGAAGGAAGCTGGGTTGCTTGACGCAACGATTACGGTGGGGCAGGCCTTCGGGGGCGACTATGAGGCGGTGAACGTGTTTTCCGGCTTGCTCGCCGCTCGTGCCGTGGTGGGAGCGGAAGTGGTGATCGTAGGCCAGGGGCCCGGGAATGTCGGAACAGAGACGGAGTGGGGCTTTGGGGCGATCGCGCAGGGCGAGCACGTCAACGCGGCGGGCATACTGGGTGGCACGGCTGTAGCGATACCGCGCATCAGCTTCGCCGACAGGCGACCGCGACACCACGGGGTCAGTCGGCAGTTCCTCGTCGCTCTCGGACGCGTAGCCCTGACCCAGGCGCTGGTGAGTGTTCCCGCGATGCAGCCTGAGAGGCTGGAGTTGGTGCAGCGGCAGCTGGACGACGAAGGGATCACAACCAAGCATGAGGTGCTGGTGGCACGAGGCGAGGCAGGGATTGAGGCTCTGGCCGCACACGGGGTGGAGGTCAAGAGCATGGGGCGCAGCGTAGAGGCGGACCCGGAGTTCTTCCTGGCGGCTGGGGCCGCCGGGGCCATTGCAGTGGAGCGGCTGAGGTGGACGAAGAACTCAGAGAGCGACTGATCTCGTCGCGCACCGTCTTCGAGGGCAAACTGATCGCGGTGCGCGTGGACGAGGTGGAGCTGGCGAACGGTAGGAGGGCGACACGGGAGATAGTCCCTCATCCGGGCGCGGCGGTGGTGGTGCCCCTTCTGCCCGAAGGCCGCGTGGTGATGATAAGGCAGTATCGGCACGCGGCGGGGAAGGTGCTCTGGGAGCTGCCGGCCGGCCTGCTGGAGGAGGGCGAGGACCCGGAAGATGCCGCCCGACGGGAGCTGGCTGAGGAGGTCAGCTACGAGGCGGAGGAACTGACTCCGCTGTTCTCCACGTACCTCAGTCCGGGCTTCAGCTGCGAGGTGGTCCACGTCTTTGTGGCGCGCGGACTGCGGAGGGTGAAGGCGCGCGCCGAGTCGGACGAGAACATCCGCGCGATCTCGCTGCCGCTTTCCGAGGCCGTGGCGATGGTAGAGAGGGGCGAGGTGCAGAACGCGGCGGCGATATGCGGACTGCTTGCCGCGGCGAGGGTATGCAGGGGCAAGTAGGAGGAGGCCTGCCGGGGAGGACTGAATGAAGCGCGCCGGAGGTGGGCTCAGGCCGCGAGACTGGGGGGCGCGGAGCTTGCTTTTCGCGTCGCCATGGGTCGCACCTGCGGACAGGCCCCCAGGCCGTGTCCAGCCGGTCCGCGAACCCTGCAAGGAGTTACTTCGATGAGACAAGCGAGACTTTGGAGCACCCGCCGCCGGATGATCGCCGTGGTGATCCTGCTGGCTGCGGCCGTGCTGCCGGTCGAGCTTCGACTGCCGGTCGAGGCACAGGACACGGCGGCCGCACCGGCGCAGGAGAGTGGGGCCCGGCCTCCGGTCGAGGTCGGGAGTGAGGTTCAACTGCGCCCGGAGCTGGAAGACATCTCCGGGGTACAGCGGTGGAGAGTGAATGGCCAAGAGATCACCCTGGATGATGTGACGGCGCGCGCGCTCCTCTTTCAGGGTCCGTATGTGCTGCAGGACGTGCTGGCCGCAACCTTGCTCGAGCAAGAGGCGAAGCGGCGCGGCCTCAGCGTGACGGAGGAGGAGGTGGAGGTACAGATCGGGGCCCTGCGAGAACAGCTCGGTCTGCGCTCGGAGCACGCTTTGGACTTCCACCTTAGACAGCGCCGCATGACGCGAGAGGGCTTCCGACAGCAGGCCAGGGAGTACCTGCTGCTCACGAAGGTGCTGGGCGACCGGGTGTATGTAAGCGACGCCGAGGTGGGGAGGTTCTACCGGGAGTTCGGGGATGTGCTGTACTCCCGCGGCGAGCGGGTCGCGTTTCGCATCATCAGCTTCAACACCGAGGATGCCGCCCGGGCAGCCCTGCAAGAGATGAGTAGGGGGAAGAACTTCGTCGAGGTGGCGCGGGCTCAGGCACTCAGCCCGGCTGAGCGCGCAGTGGCGGGCGAGCTGAATTGGTACGAGAGGGGACAGCAGCCAGCTTTTCCGCCGGACTTCGAGGCCGTGCTATTCGCGGCTCAGCTCAACCAGGCGGTGGGGCCGATCAAGGCGGTGAACAGGTATCACTTGGTGCGGGTCGAGAAGAAGAGCGATCCCTACCAGCTCACTCTGGAGGAGGTGCGAGAGAATATTCGGGCACAACTGCGGCGCCGGGATCTGGAGCAGGTAGTCTGGCCCAGGTGGATCGGTGCGCAGCTGGCAAACGCGGAGATCGAGGTGATAGGGGCTGAGGGCGGTGACACTGCCGGCCCGGAGCCGCGGTCGATGCATCGACCGCAAGCGGAAACCGCCGAAATCCAACACGCGACGGAATCACAAGAGCAGCCCGGGCCCCCGATGGAGACGGGGGAGGCGGATTGAGAACGGAAGGATGGCACGACCGATGCGCACTGTCAAAGCGGCAGTGATTGGAACGGGATTCATCGGGCCGGCGCACGTGGAGGCGCTGCGGCGGCTCGGGTTCGTCGAGGTGGTGGCGCTGGCGGAGCGGGACCAGGCTACGGCCGATGAGAAAGCCGAGCAGTTGTCGATTCCCCGGGCCTACGGCGACTATCGTGCGGTGCTGGCCGATCCGGAGATTCAAGTCGTCCACAACTGCACCCCCAACAACCTCCACTTCGAGGTGAACCGGGCCATCCTGGAGGCGGGGAAGCACTGCATCTCCGAGAAGCCGCTCGCCATCAAGTCCCAGGAGACGCGAGCGCTGGTTGAACTGGCCCGGAGACGGGGACTGGTGAACGCGGTGGACTTCAACTACCGCTTCTACCCCTTGGTGCAGCACGCCAAGGCGATGGTGGACGCGGGCGAGGTCGGCGAGGTTTACACCGCGCACGGCTCATATCTCCAGGACTGGCTTTACCTCGACACGGACTACAACTGGCGGCTGGAGCCAGAGGTGTCCGGGCCGAGCCGTGCGCTCGCCGACATCGGGTCCCATTGGTGCGATCTTGTTCAGTTCGTGACCGGGCGCAGCATCGTCGAGGTACTGGGAGATCTCGCCACCGTTCACAAAGTCCGCAAGAAGCCGAAGGGCCCCATCGAAACCTACGCCGGGAAGCTGCTCACGCCCGAAGACTACGCGGAGGTGCGCATCGGGACCGAGGACTACGCCACCGTGCTGTTCGCCTTCGACAACGGCGCCCACGGTGCGTTCACCGTCTGCCAGGTGTCGGCGGGAAGGAAGAACCGGCTCTGCTATGAGGTGGATGGCTCGAAGTGCGCCATCTCCGGCGACCTGGAGAGACCCAACGAGCTGTGGATAGGCTATCGCGAGAAACCCAACGAGCTGTTGATCAAGGACCCGTCGCTGCTGAAGGAGGAGGCGAGGCAATACGCCCATTACCCGGGCGGTCACCCGGAGGGCTATCCCGACGGCCCCAAGAACCTGTTCCGGAACGCCTATCTCAAGGTTCTGGGAGATGAGGCGGCGCTACCCTTCCCAACGTTCGAGGACGGCCACCGGGCGGTTGCCATCGTGGAGGCCATCCTCAGCAGCAGCGAGACCAAGCAATGGACCAAGGTGGAATAGCGGGGCGACCTCCGCCCCGAGCTGTCTGTCTGAGATCTCTGATTTCAATATCCGTTGACAAGGAGGGCGAGGAATGCGCACCATCAAGACCGCGGTGATCGGCACCGGGTTCATAGGGCCCGCGCACGTGGAGGCCCTGCGAAGGCTGGGGTTCGTGGAGGTGGTGGCGCTCGTGGGCCGCGACAAGGCGCGCACCGAGAAGAAAGCCGCCGAGCTGTCCATCGCCAAAGTCTATACGGACTACCGCAAGATGCTCAAGGACCCTGGGATCGAGGTTGTCCACAACTGCTCCACCAACAACGTTCACTTCCCTATCAACACCGCCATCCTGAATGCCGGGAAACACTGCATCTCGGAGAAGCCGCTGGCGACCACAACCGTCCAATCGCGAGCCCTGGTCAAGCTGGCGGAGAAGGCCGGACTGGTCAATGCAGTGAACTTCAACTACCGCTTCTACCCGCTTTCCCAGCAGGCGAAGGCGATCGTGGACGCCGGGGAGATGGGTGAGCTGTACGCGGCCAGCGGCTGCTACCTCCAGGACTGGCTGTGCTGGGAGACGGACTATAGCTGGCGGCTGGACCGGCGCATTTCGGGTGCAAGCTCCGCGGTCGCCGACTTGGGCTCTCATTGGTGCGACCTGGTGCAGTTCATCACCGGCCGCCGGATCGTCGAGGTGTTAGGAGACCTCCGGACCACGTTCAAGGTGCGCAAGCGGCCGAAGGTCAGCACCGCGGCCTTCGCTGGTCACGCGCTCACCGCCAAGGACTACGAGCAAGTGAAAGTCACGCTTGATGACTGGGCCGACGCGCTGGTGCGATTCGACAACGGAGCGCGGGGCAGCTTCAGCGTCTCGCAGGTCTCGCACGGCCGCAAGAACCACCTCCGCTACGAGCTGGACGGTTCCAAGTGCGCCCTCGGCGCCGACCTCGAGCGGCCCAACGAACTCTGGGTGGGCCATCGCGAAAGAGCCAACGAGGTGCTGATCAAGGACCCGTCCCTGCTAAAGGAGCAGGCGCGGGCTTACGCCCACTACCCTGGCGGCCACCCCGAGGGCTATCCCGATGGGCCCAAGAACCTGTTCCGGAACGCGTATCTCAAGATTGCAGGCGACAAGGCGGCGCTGCCCTTCCCCACCTTCGAGGACGGCCACCGCGCGGTCGCCATCGTCGAGGCCATCGTCGCCAGCAGCAAGGCCGGGAAGTGGATGAAGGTGAAGGTCTGATCTCGGCCGTGTGAATGTTAGGCAGGAGCCTGTCTCCTGCCACTTAGCTAGGGAGGTAGAGATGAAGATCGGAGTGTTTGCCGTGTTGTTCGCGGACATGCCGTTCGAAAAGATGCTCGACCATGTCGCGGAGGTAGGGTGCGAAGCGGTCGAAATCGGTGTGGGAGGCTATCCGGGGGACGCGCACTGTGATTCGGCTGCGCTGTTGAAGGACGAAGCGGCGCAGCGCCGCTTTCTGCGGGCAGTGAAGAAGCGCGGGCTGACCATCTCGGCGTTGAGCTGCCATGGCAACCCGGTGCATCCCCAGACGTCGATCGCGAACAAGCACCACCAGGCGTGGCGAAGAGCAGTGCGGCTGGCGGCGGCGCTCGGCGTTGAGCGAGTGGTCACTTTCTCTGGCTGTCCCGGGGACAGCGATGACGCGAAGTATCCGAACTGGGTCACGTGCCCGTGGCCGCCGGACTTCTCCGAGATCGTCAAGTGGCAGTGGGAGGAGAAGCTGATTCCGTACTGGACGAAAGAGGCCGCCTACGCAGAGAAGCAGGGGATCAATAAGATCTGCTTCGAGATGCACCCGGGCTTCTGCGTCTACAACCCGGAGACGCTGCTGAAGCTGCGAGAGGCGTGCGGGGAGGCGATCGGGGCGAACTTCGATCCAAGCCACCTGTTCTGGCAGGGCATTGATCCGGTGGCCGCCATTCGGGACCTCGGCCCGTCGATCTATCACGTGCACGCGAAGGATGTGAAGATCGATCCCATCAACACCGCCCGCAACGGTGTGCTGGACACAAAACCGTACACGAACGAGATTGCGCGGTCGTGGATCTTCCGCACTGTTGGCTGGGGGCACGACTTCGCGGTGTGGAAGGAGATGGTCTCGGCGCTGCGGCTCGTCGGGTACGATCTGGTGCTCAGCATCGAGCACGAGGACAGCCTTATGAGCATGGACGAGGGCTTCCGCGGGGCAGTGGCCTTCCTGAAGGAGGTCTGCATCACCGACCCGCCGCCACAGGTCCACTGGGCCTGAGGCAGCGGATCGGCGACGACTGTTCGAGGCGGACTGAGTCGGGCCGGCTCCGCGAGGACCGGCCCGACGCTGTTGCTGGCGGCGGCCAGTGCCTTGCGTCATAGAAGGTTCAAGCTTCGTTCACTTGGGATTCACGCTGAGTAGATAACGTGGGTATGGGAAGCAAAGCTGCATTGCCGCGGTTCAGTGGAGATTCTTCCCGATAGGAGACGGAGGACCGACATGACTTCAGCATCACGGGGGTATCTGGGGGTGGTGCTTGCCGTTGCTTGCGTGACACTGCTATTGGCGGGTGGCTTGTGGGGAGATACGGGGAGCATTGGCCCAGGGGACTGGCAGTACCGGGAGCTGGATGCGCTGGGGCAGGCCGGGCTGCTGAGCGGCCACCCGAAGGGGCCGCTCAGCGACTGGGCTGGCGGCCTCACCCGCTATGAGGCGGCTTCGTTGACACTGAGGGCGATAGAGGGCCTGGGAGAAGCATACAAGACCCAGGGCGAAGCACTTCATCGGATTGCCCAGGCCGACGTTGGTGCCGAACAGCCGATGCCCAGAACTGTCACGCTGGAAGATCTCGCGCGGGTGGAGAAGCTGATCGAAGAGTTCCGCGCTGAGCTGCTGACAATGGGAGTGAGGGTGGATGACCTCGACTCGGCCCTCCGCGATGCTCTCGAACGACTGGGCAAAGTCGAGGCGGAACAGAAGAAGCACAAGCTGGACGGATACTTGCAGTTCCGCTATCGGGATGACGCCGCGGCGGACCGGAGCGAGTTCCTGGTTCGCCGAGCACGCTTCAACGTGCGCGGTCCCGTGAGCGAGCGGGCATCCTACCGAATCGAGTTTCAGCTCGACGCAAAGGAAGCAGGAAGGGCTCGGGGCAGCAAGGTGCAACTGCGCACGGCCTACGCTGACTACGAGCTGAACAGAGGAAGGCTGCGGGTCGGGCAGGCCAAGGTCCCGTGGGGCTATGAACTGCTGGAGTCGGTGCCGAAGCTGTGGACGGCGGAGCGGGCGCTGTTCATGGATCGACTGTTTCCGAACCAGCGAGACATAGGCGTGCAGTGGTCATATCACAAGTCAGCAGGTGCCCCACGGTTGGACGTGGGTGTCTTCAACGGCACCGGCATAAATGCCAGCGACAACAACAGTCGGAAGAACGTGATGGCACGGGTTGACTTCCCGGTTCGGAACGGGACGGTAGCCCTGTCGGGGTACGTCGGGGAGAACGCAGAGGGAGTCGCTGCCACCGACCAGGACCGCTACGGCGTGAGCACCAGGTTCAGGCGCGGGGAGACGCAGTTCATGGGCGAATTCGTGACCGGCGAGGACATGGGCCATGGTGTGCGCGGCTGGTACGCGCAGGTAGGGCATCCCATCTCCAAGCGGCGGCCGAACTTGCTGTTCGCGAAGTATGATCGGTACGACGAGAACACAGACGCGCCTGACGACCTGTTCGGCCGGTGGAGCCTTGGGTACTGGTGCGAGCCGGGCCCTGCTACACGGCTGACACTGGTGCACGAGCGCCGGAAGCCGCAGTCGAGCTTCTCGCAGTTGGGCCAGTGGGACGGCGACGCCACTTACGTGCAGATGCAGGTGATGTTCTAGGGCAGCACAGCGTCACGGCTGGATAGTGGGCGAGGGGCCCGCCGGAAAGCGGCGGGCCCCCGGTGTTTCCTCGAGGCCGCGCGGACACCGGGAAGAAGTCTGCAGACGGAGGATGCTAAGATGGCAAGTTCTTCCAAGAGGGCGGCGCTGAGCGATGGAGACAGGGAGCGATACCACCGCCACATGATGATCCCGGGATGGGGGGAGGAGGGGCAGGAAAGGGTCAAGTCCGCGCGCGTGTTCGTGGCCGGCGCCGGCGGACTGGGCTCGCCCACCGCCATGTACTTGGCCGTTTCCGGGGTGGGCCACCTGGTGATCTGCGACTGCGACAGCCCGGAGCTTTCGAATCTGAATCGGCAGATCCTGCACAACGACTCGCGCATCGGGATGAACAAGGCCGATTCGGCGAAGCTAACGTTGGGCGAACTGAATCCGGCGATCGAGGTGGATGCCATCAGCACGCGAATCGAGGCCGAGAACGTGGACGATCTCGTCGGAGACGCGGATATCATCGTAGACTGCATGGACAACTTCCCCACGCGGTACGCGCTGAATGAATGCGCCATCCGGAAGGGCATCCCATTCGTGCACGCAAGCGTCTGGGGGCTGGAGGGGAAGCTCACCTTCATTCACGTGCCCGATACCCCGTGTCTTCGCTGCATCTTCCCGAGCCCGCCAGCGCAAGAGGTGTTCCCGGTGCTCGGAGCCACTCCGGGCATGATCGGATGTCTGGAGGCGATGGAGGCACTCAAGTACCTCGCCGGCGTGGGAGAGAACGTGAAGGGCCAGCTGCTCGTGTGGGACGGTGCAGACATGGAGTTCGCGACCTATCCGATCAAGAAGGATCCCAAGTGTCCGACGTGTGCCAGCTCGAATGCCTGAGTTGAGCCGAAGGAAAACAAGAGACAGGTCTCACATAGGCATTCTGATTGCATAGGAAGAACCACAAAACCCCTGGCACTGATGACCGATGGTTGCGGGACAGTGCAGAGAGTGCAAGGAGATGACGTTATGAGCAGCAGGAACAGCGTAGTGGCTGTTATCGTGGCGGTGTTGATCTGCGGATTGGTCGGGTTGGGTTGTCGGAGCGAGAGGCCGGCCGGCGTTGAGTCCGACGAGCCGACCACGCCCGGACCATCTAGCACAAGCGCAGTAGCAGCAGTGGTAGTAGTTGGCGAGCCCGACGCGCCGGTCAAGATCATGGCTTTCTATCCGTTGAATGAAGGCCACCAGTTCATAGCAGACTATGTGCAGGAATTCGCGGAAGCCCACAGCGAGTACGTGTATCTCGAGGTGATCGACTTCCGCACCTCCGAGGGAATGGTAGTGTGGCAGGACACCGGCCTCTCCTGCGCAGGGGTGTTGGTCAATGGGACGACCACGCACGAGATCAAGCGGGACGGCGAGATCGAGACAGTGAACTTCATCAAGCGGCTGGGTGTGAACTGGATCGAGGAAGACTTCGAGACAGTGGTGAACCAGCTGCTGGCTGAGGCCGGCGTGGCGGTGGAAGCGACCGCAGGAGAGACCGATGATGCCCCTCAGGGAGACGAGTAGCCTGAGTCGGCGGACTAGAGGTCTCGCAGCGCTCGTCGGGCTCGCACTGCTCGGGTGCGGGGGAACGCCCCCGCAGCGAGAGCCTGTTGGCCTTACTGTCTATGTCCCCTGCGTCATCGCTGGGCCGATGCGCGACGTTCTCACGGCCTACGAGACGGCCCATCCCCAGGTCGAGATGGCGATGGATACAGACAAGCCCTTGGCTTTGCTTGCCCGGGTGGCAGAGAGCCAGGAAGGGCCGGCGGCTGTCATCACGATGGGCGATGTCGAGATGCGCTGGCTCGCCGGCGCTGGCGCCGTTACGGCGTCGGAGGTTCGCACGATAGCGGTCAACACCTATCCGCTGGTGGTGGCCGCTGCTGCCGACGGCGCAGCCGGGGTCGAAGATCTTGCAGGCCTGGCGGGCGACGGCGTGGCGAAGATCCTCTTGGAGGGCCCTGCGCAGAGCAGCCTCGGCGACCGAGCGGAGCGAGGGCTGAAGCAACTCGGCTTGTGGGAAGAGGTGGGGCAAAAAGTCGTGCGCCCCAAGCCCGATGACATGGTGCTCGCCAAGGTGGTCGACGGAGATGCTGACGCCGCCGTGCTGTTCAGGGACTGTCTATTCGGCGACACCGATGCTACACAGTCTGTTCCGAAGACTCTCCGGGTCATCGCCGAGATACCTGCTGATACCTACCCGCCGATTCCGTATCAGGCCGCGGCGCTGACGGGAGCCCCACAGGCCGAAGTAGCGCGCGCGTTTGCCGACTTCCTGGTCTCTCCGAAGGGACAAGCAGCGCTCGCCGCAGCAGGCCTGAAGCCGGTGGACTAGCGCAGGCGCCGGGTACACGCTCCCCGCTTGCCAGTTGTCGCTCCCCCGTGTAAGGTAGGGAGCGGTATGGATCAACGCCCTGGGCGCGGGAGCGAGAACAGCTCCCCACGAGTGGAGAGCGCGCGGCCGGCCAGACACTGGCCGGTCGCGCTTCGCGCGCTGCGGCATCAAGACTTCCGGCGTTTCTGGCTGGGGCTGCTGATCTCGACGACTGGCACGTGGATGCAGCGGGCAGCACAGGGCTGGCTCGTCTACGAGCTAACTGGCCGCGCTCTCTACCTCGGACTGGTTGCCGCCTGCGGCGCTCTTCCCATGATGGTACTCAGCCTGCCCGCAGGTGTGCTTGCAGACCGGCTCCGCAAGCGGAACGTACTGCTGGTGACCCAAAGCCTGGCCATGCTCCAGGCGCTTCTGCTGGCCGCGCTCATCTACGCGGAGGTGGTGGTCGTCTGGCACGTCATGATACTGGCCGCGTTCCTGGGTACGGTATGGGCCTTCGACATGACCACTCGGCACGCAATGGTGCTGGAGCTGGTGGAGAAGGAAGACGCCCTGAACGCGATCTCGCTGAACTCCTTCGCCTTCAACACCGGGAGGCTCGTCGGCCCCGCGGTGGCGGGGGTGCTGATGGCGTTGGTGGGGCTGGCCGTCTGCTTTCTCATGAACGGTCTCACGTTCCTCGCGCTGATCGCGGCGCTGATCATGATCGCGCCGCGCCCTCCGGCCTCGGCGCCGCGCAGGCCGATGATGCAGCAGATCGGGGAGGGGTTCCGCTGGGCGAGGGGGAGTCCCGTCGCCTTGGTGCTGCTGGCGATGATCACGGTCGCTAGCCTCTTCGCGGTGCCCTATGTGGTGCTGCTTCCGGTGATAGCGGGAGACGTCTTCCAGACCGGACCTGAGGGCTATGGTTTCCTCATGGCTGCACCCGCCGCCGGTGCGCTCGCGGCGGCTTTCTTGCTCACGGCACTGGGGCACGGCGCGCGCCTGGGAGCGCTGGCTACGGTCGGCGCATTCTTCTTTCCGGTGGCCCTCATCTCGGTTGCGGCCGCGCCGAGCTACGCGTTCAGCATCGTGGGCCTCTTCTTCACGGGCATGGGCATGATGACGTTCAATGTGGTCGCCAATACGATGCTCCAGAGGGCCTCGCCAGATGAGCTGCGGGGGCGGGTGATGAGCCTCCGGAGCTTCGTGTTCGCGGGCATGTCGTGGCTCGGCCACGCGCAGATGGGAGCGCTGGCGGAGTGGTTCACCGCGCGGACGGCGCTGGCGATCGGCGCGACGGTCTGCCTTCTGGCGGCCGCGGCGGCGTGGTGGCGGGTGCCGGAGTTGCGGCGGACCAATTGAGCGCCCCCATGCAGGAGCAGGAGGTCGGCGGGCCTCGTCTAACAGGAATAGAGAGCTGAGCAGTAGATCCCACGTCGGAGTTCCCCTCAAGGATGGGCCGCTCGGCGGAGGTGGCGTAGGTCTGTCTGCTTGCCAAGGGAGTAGCCGCGCCCCTGAACACTGAGTGTTGGTTTCCTGCGCGGCAGTGGGCCGGGGTCGTTCCGCAGGAGCTTACGGACGATGAGTGAGAAGAGAGGACTTGACAACGCGGTCCGCGGAGGCGGCGCCAGAGCGTTCGGGGACGGGGTACTGCGCTATCTGCGCTCGCCAGCGCACGCTGGGCCGGTAGCTCTGGCGGTTGCGGTGGGGATCGGTTCGGGCTACGGTGCGGTGGTGTTCCGGTGGTTGATCGCGACGGCACATCAGTTCTTCTTCGGCGGCATGGGGGCAGCGCTCCCATGGCTTGGTCGCTACTACGTGGTGTTGGTGCCGGCGGCAGGCGGACTGCTAGTTGGGCTGCTGGTGCACTTCTGCGCGCGAGAGGCCAAGGGTCACGGGGTGCCCGAAGTCATGTCGGCCGTGATGGAACAGGGCGGCCGCATCCGATCTCGGGTGTCAGTGGTGAAGTCGTTGGCCTCGGCGATCTGCATTGGGTCTGGGGGATCGGCCGGTCGAGAGGGACCGATTGTGCAGATTGGGTCGGCGCTGGGGTCTACCCTCGGGCAGTTGCTGAAGCTGTCGGAACAGCGAATTCGGCTGCTAGTGGCCTGCGGCGCGGCGGGTGGCATTGCGGCAACGTTCAACGCGCCGATTGCGGGGGTGCTGTTCGCGCTGGAGGTGATCCTGCGGGATTTCAGCGCGCGCTCCTTCGGGCTTGTGGTGTTGTCGTCGGTGTCAGCGACGGTCATCTGCCACATCTATCTGGGGGACTCTCCTGCCTTCCAGATCGCGACCCCCTATTCTCTGGTCAGCGTGCGAGAGATGGCTCTGTACTTGGTGCTGGGCGTCTCAGCGGCGCTTGCCGGCAGGGGGTTCATCTGGCTGCTCTATCGGTCCGAGGACGTGTTCGAGGCGCAGCGGATGCCAGAATATGTGAGGCCGCTCGCCGGGGGACTGCTGGTAGGGGCGATCGGGATCTGGTACCCGCAGATCTTTGGGGTCGGATACGAGACGATCAACGCGGTGTTGAATGGTCAGGTGTCGGTGGGACTGCTGGCGGCGCTGCTGGGGATCAAGCTGTGCGCGACCTCGCTCACCCTGGGATCGGGCGGATCGGGAGGGATCTTCGCTCCTTCGCTGTTCATTGGCTGCATGCTGGGCGGGGCCTTCGGCAGCCTTGCGCACGCGGTCTGGCCGGAGTGGACTGCGGCAAGCGGGGCGTATGCGCTGGTTGGGATGGGGGCCGTGTTCGCGGGGGCGGCCCACGCTCCCATGACTGCAGTTCTGATTCTGTTCGAGATGACCGGGGACTATCGGATCATCGGTCCGCTGATGGTGGCGACGGTGGTGAGCAGTCTGCTGTCAGAGGCGCTAAGCAGGGAATCGATATACACCCTGAAGCTGACGCGGCGAGGCGTGGATGTGCTGCGGCGAGCACAGCCAGACCTGCTCGACGCGGTTCCAGTGGCAGAGGCGATGAACGCGGAGTTCGAGTCGGTCTCTCCAGACATTTCCATGTCTGACATCATGGAGAGGTTCGCGAGGGGCGAGGTGCGCAGCCTACCCGTGGTCCGCAAGGAGGATGGCCATCTGATCGGGATAGTGTCGCAGTCGGACGCGGCGGAGGCGGTGCTGCGAGGAGAGGACGAGATGCCCGCTAGCGAGATCATGACCCCCGATCCTGTCACGTGCTATGTGGATGAGAGTCTTGCCCGCGCGCTGCAACGGCTGAGTGTGCGAGATGTAGCGGCCCTTCCAGTGCTCGATCCTTCGCAGGAGGGACGACTGGTTGGGATGCTGCGTCGCAGGGACATCATCGGCGCTTATCAGAGGGCGCGCACGCGGAGGCCGGAGTTCGCGACCCGGGTCGACCGTCTGTATGGGTCAGTGCCAGGGGCCCGAGTGTTTGAAACGGTCATCGGGCGAAGCTCGCCTGCGGCCAATAAGGAAATACAGTCGCTGTCGCTGCCGCCGGAGACGCTGCTGGTGGCGATCCGCCGAGAGGACCGAACGCTGATTCCCCGAGGTGACACGGTCTTGCGCCCGGGGGACCGGGTGATTGCGCTGGCCCAACGGGAGCGGCTGAGCAAGCTGCGGCGTGTGTTCGCGCGGCGGGCGAGTGAGGAATAGTCTGCGAATTCTTGCTGATAAGGAGAACCGGCGCGGCCGTGACGAGAGCAGGAACTGGTATCAGGCGCGGTGTGGGCGCGGCTTGGGCAGTGCCGTGGGAGGCAGGCCGGGGAGAGCGCGCAGCCGCTCGCCTTCGGCGAGCACGCGCTTGCTCTCGGGATCTACTGGATAGATGGCACCCTTGACAGCGCGCGTTTCGAGCAGCCCCGCGGCGTGCGGGTTGCCTCTGAGGTGGGGAGCATCAAGCACGCCGAGGCGGATGGCCTCGGCGAGAATGCGAGGGCTGGTGAGTGGGTCTTCTTCCCCCTGGCCCAGCGCCTTGAGAGCGGCGATGAGCAGCTCGGCCTCCGCGATAAGCTGCTCCTTTCGTTCTCGGACCGCAGCATCGGCCGTCAGATCCGGCATCCCGAAGAGGCAGTTGCGAAGCACTCCCCGGACGATCTCGCAGCTCTCGATGACATCATCGGCGGTGGCCGCGTGGTCGCCTTCGCAGAAGCCCACGACGTGGATGATGTGGGGGCGCAGGCCAAGCGCAAGTACAGTGGAGGCGGCGAGCTGTCCCTTGGCCACCTGCATATCGGGCGAGAAATGGAGCAGCCCGGCCCGGACCTGCCGCATGGAGACGAAGTCATCCCCGTGAAGCCCTTCGATCATCTCCCGCTTGGCGAGCATCTTCGCCAGATCCATGTTGCCGGAGGTCGTCGGAGGGGAGTTGAACATGTACTGCGCGATGTACTGCTTGACTCCCATCGCGCGGGCGTTGTAGGCGGCGAGGTAGGCCATGACAACGGCGAGCGTGTCGTGTGACTCGCGCAGGCTCCAGTGATGGGCCTCGTTCACCTCCACCGGGATGCCCCGCTCCCCGTACCACCGCATCGCCTCCTGGTTCTCGGCGATCGACTCTTCGGGCGTCCGCTTGGAGCGGCCGTCGAGCGCGTTATACCAGCAGAGCGGGATGGCCGCCCACGCGTTGTGGATCGTCTCCGTCGCCAGCTCGGCCCACTTGACCAGGTCGCGGGTGCCCGAGTAGATTCGGAGGAGCGGGTAGTTCCCGCAACGGCTCGCCTCGTAGATGCGTACCAGATCCTCTCGCCTCCGGATGGGGACGCCGCCCGCGCCGTCCAGCGCCGGGTCCATCTCCTCGGGACGAAAGAACGACTCCTGCGCATTTTGGTCCGGGCCGATGGAGATCACGTCCACGGCTCGCGCTTCGGCGATCCTCCGGACGCCGACGATAGTCTCTTCCAGACTTGGGAGGCCGAAGTGGTGTCGTAGGAGCGGGTAGGGCTTCTTCTTCTCCATCCGGGCGAGCTGGGTGGCGCCGAAGTCCTCCGGCGTCTCCGCGATGGGTTCGCCTTTCAGGTAGGCCCACGTCTCCTCCGGCGGTTCGAGCCCGGTGAAGCAGCGCTCGAACCAGCCGAGCTTCTCGGCCACCTCGCAAACCGGCGGCGTGCCCGCGAAGACAAACCGGCGATCCCCCAGGCCGGCCGCTTCCACCCGCTGCTTGAGGTCCGAGAGCAACCCCTCCGCCACCTCGGGGGTGAGCCGAAAGCTCACGCCGACCAGGTCTGGGGTATGCTCCCGGATGGCCTCGACGAAGTCCCCCACCGGCACCGCGGCGCCGAGGAACTCGGTCTCGTAGCCGACTCGCTCGGCGATGGCGAGAAAGCCAACCACACCCGCGACGTGTACGCAGTTGCCGAGAGAGCCGGCGATGACCTTGCCCATCCGAACTAGGCCTTACCCTCGAGCACGAGGCGGCGAATCTCCTGAAGCTGAAGCCCGGCAAGCCCCAGCTTCTCCGCGGTGCGTCCCGTCTCCCAGTAGTCGCAGTCGTGCATTACGTTGGCGAGATGGATGATCGTGCGAATCGCGGGACAGGGCGAACCGACCGTGTCTCCGATGGAGGCGATCGGCACCAAGCTCATAGGTACGTCTTCGGTCAGGTATCGATGATGGAGATGGGGTGGGGCCTGAATCCCGTAGTATCCGCGATTGGCCTGGATGGCCTCGTGGAGCGTCTCGCCGGCAGCGTCGTATGCGACGTACAGCCACTCGCGGGCCGTCATGCAGTTGAACCCCATCGCCGCCCCGACCGCCACGCGCTCTTTATCGATGGCTTCCAAGACCCTGGCCACGGACGGAGTGATCCCCTCTACGTAGTACTCGAACTCGCCCCGCGTGCTTTCGATGCGCGCGGAGTTCAACACAGTGACCGCAGGGTGAAACACCGCGCCGATGTTGTCCATTCCGGTCTTGATGGCATTGTCTCCGGGGATGAACTGGTGGAAGGCCTCGGCCAGGGCCGCGACCGCCTCCGGAGTCCGGTAGGCCGGAATGGCGGCAACCGGAACGCTGTTCTTGACGCGGAAGATCTGCACCTGAGCCGGGTTCACCGCGCGGCTGGCGTAGAGCAGCGTCTGCGCCTCGGCGACGATCACATCCGCCGTCACGCCCTTCTCTCGGAAGATGTGATGGACCTCCAGCGCGCCGCCCGTCCGGCCGGGGTTGAGGACGACGATCTGACCGTCTACCAGATGAGGCGCCATCGCCTCGGCCAGCCACGCGTGACCGGTGGCCGGGACGACGATCATGATGACGTGCGCGCCCTCGATTGCCTCCTTGATGTCGGAGGTGGCAAGAGCGATGGGGCCGACACCGCGCGGTATCTCTTCACCGTCATGCGCGATCACCTCGACTGCCCCACGGCGTCGCACGGCCTCCAGGTGCTGGGGAGTTCGGTTGAAGAGCTGCACCCGGAATCCCATCACAGCAAGGTGGCCGGCCATGGCCAGGCCGCCGTGACCGGCGCCCAGCACAGCAAAAGTCCTACGTTTCTTCTTGGCTTCCTTCTTCATAAGCTTCTCGATCAGATCAGGTGGCTCCTCGCCGCGGCTGGACCTCAACGCCCGCCGCGTGCCCCTGACCGGCTTCTGTGAACCCCCTTCCCGCCCTTGCCCGACATCCCGACACGCGCCCGAAAGCTCCGCAGGCGCCGGGAGCCGCCTCTCTCCAATCAGCCATCCTCCCCGACGCCGTCCATCGCCTCCCCTTCCCCGAGGCGGGAAGTGCCGCGCGGGGCGGCATCGGCCTCGAGGGCGCGGCGCTCCGCGCTCTCCTCGGCGGGCTTCATGATGACCGTGCGAATGGGGAACGGGATCTCGATTCCCTCTTCCGCGAATCGTCGGTGGAGAGCCTTCATGTACTCGTGAGCGAGCGCATACTGGGCCGCGAAGTCCCTGACTCTGAGCACGACAACGAAGTTGATGCTGAAGTCGGCGAACTCCTTGAACCGAACCACGGGCGTCCAGTCCGTCGCCGTTCCAGACATCCGCTCCATGATCTCCTTGCCCACTTCGATGCAGACTCGCTCGACGTGTTCTAGATCGCTGTCGTAGGCGACTCCGCAGCGGATGTAGACCGACATCTCTTGGCGCGGCAGGTAGTAGTTGGTCACCACGCTCTGGGCGAGCTTCGAGTTGGGAATCACAACGATGTTGTTCGCCCACATACGTACCTTGGTGTTGCGCCAGCCCACCTCCTCGACGAATCCCTCTTCGCCGGATTCCAGCTTGACGAAATCGCCCACCGTGATCGGCTGATCGACCATCATGTAGATGCCGGCGAACAGGTTGGTGAGCGTATCCTGCAGCGCCAGAGCGACCGCCAGACCTCCGATTCCCAAGGCTCCCAGTACCGGGCCGATCTCTACGTTGTACTGTCTCAGGATAATCAGGATGCCGCACAGCAGAATCAGAATGTTGAGCACCTTGCTTGCTACAACTGCCTGGGCCCTGATCTCACGGGGGCGAGCTGATTTCGCCGCAGCAGTCTCCGTATACCAGCCCGCGGCAGTATTGAAGACCCGGAGAGCAGCGTACACGACGAGGACTATCGCCGCCGCGACGCCGGCATTCTGGATGGTAGTGATCTGATCGGGCTTCCATACGCGGAACCGCAGGAGCGCCGCATAGACACCGATGAGCAGAATCGCCCATGCTATCGGGCGGTTCAGGGCGCGCACCACCAGGTCGTCGAGTTCCGTCTGGGTGCGTGCAGTCAGCTTGCGAAGGATGGGACCGAAGATGACGCGCGCGAGGGCCGCCAGGATGGCGGCCACCACGAGTATCCCGACACTGACGAGTGCTCTCTTGACCGCCTCGGACTGTAGCCAATCAGACATCGGTGCTGGACCCCCTGTCTGCGATGTCTCTGAGCCCTTGGAAGTGCTGAGGAAATAAATGCCCAGCCTCTTGAGGCCGGGCTTGTCGTGTTCTGCCGAGTTCTGCTGCGATCCGCTCCGTCTTGAGAGTCGGATCGGCCTCTACAAACTAGCAGTCACTCTATCACAGGCGACTGGCTAGGTCAAGCGTGCCAGATTAGCTGCTACTGCGCCTCTGGCGCGAATGCGACCAGAATCCTGCTCGCGAACACACGCCACACGAGCCCGACCTGGTCCAATCCGGCTGCGGTCATCGCATCTTCCTCGCAACAAAAATCATCTCCGGGCTGTCGGCCGTGAACGCACCGCGGTCCATGTTCCCGTAAAGCGCTTCCACCTCGAAGCCGCATGCCTCCAGCATCCACTCCATCTCGAAGCGGAAGAAGTAGTGCAGCTCGAGCATGTGTTCGGAGACCGTGGCTTCCCCTCCGGAGGCAGTGCGTTCGTACCGGCACCGAGACCGAAGCCGCTGGTTGGCGATGTCATAGTCGGTATGAGCCGACCATCTGACGCTCACTCCCTCGGGCCCGGAGAACTCGTCCGGCCCCTCCTCGACGCTACCTTCGGCCGCCAGCCGAGATAACCTGGGATGGAAGACGTCGATTGCGAGCCGGCCGCGCGGCCTGAGGTGTCTGGCACAGCAGGCGAGGCAACGCCTCTGGTCGTCGCGGTCGAGAAGACCCTGGAAGGCGCTGAAGGGGATGATAATGAGCGCGAACTCGTTGTCGAGGGAGAAGTCCCGCATGTCTCCTTCGACCAGCCGAACGCGCGCCTGGATGTCTCTGCCTTCTCCCTCCAGCTTGCGGCGCGCGATCGCGAGCATGTTCGGCGACATGTCGAGCCCGGTGACTTGCCAGCCCGCGCGCGCAAGCGGAATGGTGACCCTCGCGGTGCCGCAGGCCAGCTCAAGGACGGGGCTGCCGGTCTCTTCGGCGAGGGCACGCCAGAACGGGACATCGGCGGTCCGGGCATTCCCTTCATACTCGAAGTCGTAGACCTCCGCGGTCCAGGGGTCCTCGTATCGGTTGAGATCGCCCGTCATCTGTTGCCTCCTCCCTTCACTGCCGATATCACCAGCGCGGCCGGCCAGCCGCGGTAGCGTTCGACATCCTCCTCAGAGAGCGCGGGGATCGCACTTTCGTCGACTACCACTTCTCTCAGTTCGGCCAGTTCAAGATCGCTTGCCAGCACCGCGCTCACGTAGTCCTCCGTCAGATGAAGATGATTCTCGATCCAGTACGTGACGTCCGCGCGGTGCAAAGCGGTCCGCCATCCGATCAGCAGACAGAACGGGTGAAAGTCGGACACGATCAGCCGGCCGCCGGGACGAAGCACCCGCGAAAGCTCGCTCGCTGCCTGCCGGAGTTCCGGCAGGTGACACAGCGCCAGCGCGCACACGGTCACGTCGAAGGAGGCATCCGGAAACGGGAGCTGACGCAGATCGGCCGCCCGGAGATCGACCGACAGGCCGTGCTCCGATGCCTTCTGCCGAGCCAGATCGAGCATCACCTCGGAGACGTCGATGCCGGTGACGCGGGCACCCGCTTGCGCGAGAGGGATTGCATACCGCCCGGTGCCGCACGCGGCATCGAGGACATCCCTCCCTGTGATATCACCCACAAGCTCCATCACCACCGGCTCCTCGAGCGCGATGAGCGGATTCGCTTCATCGTCGTAGTCCGCCGCCCACCTCGCGTATCCCTCGCGCAGGCCGAGCTCTACGGTCGGCTTGTGCCAGCGCTGGCCCGCTACTGCCGCGCGTCCTCGTTCGAGCTCCTCGCCCGTGAGCAGCCTTTCCACCTCGCCTGCCAGCACGACGATCTCGGCCAAGGGAAGAGACATGATCTCGGTAGACCCGCGCTGAAGCATCCGCCGGACCTGCAGCGCCTTGCTAAAGATACCGTCGCTTAGTCTTTTCGCCAGGCTAAGGTCCACGACTGTACTCCTCCCGCAGTATCGCCATCGAAACGACATCGATCCACTGGCCTCGCTTCAAGCGCGCTTTTCGATGAAGCCCCTCGTGGCGGAAGCCGCATTTCTCATAGCAGCGGATACCCCGCGCGTTTCCTGCAAAGGCATCCAAGTGGATCCGGTGCAGCCCCATCTCTTCGAACCCGATCCGCAGCACCTCGCGGAGGGCGGCGGTGCCGTAGCCCTTGCCCCACTGCCCCTTGTCGCCGATGACGATGCCGAAGCCTGCCGTCTGCCCTGATGCATCGAGGTGCAGCGCGCAGTTCCCAATGTGCCGGCCGTCAACTTCGATCGCCCGGTTGTGTATCCGCGAACCGGGATCGGAGATGTTCTCGAACCACTCGCGCTCACCTTCGAGCGTGACGTTGCCGGACTCCATTGCCGTGAACTCCGTCACCTCCGGATCGTCGAGCCAGCGCACATAGTCCGGCAGGTCGGCCTCGGTTATCGATCTGAGTCTCACGCGCTCTTCGGACATCTTCGGCCTCCTATGAGAAACAGAAAACCACAGGCTCTTTGGGTTTGCCTGTGGTCCCGTGAGATTCGGCTATTGCTCAGAACTTACATCATAGGCGGAAACCAGCAGGCACGGACAAGGAGGCGCGTGGACGGTCGCACCCGCACATTCGGCGGGCGGCCTTCGCGTCGAACATAATCTGCCTGCTGTAACCCCTCATCGTGTGCACACCATACCATTCTGTCAGTTGCCCGTCAACTGTTCCCTGCCTGAGACCCATCTGCGCGTGGCGGCTTCAGGCGCGGGCACCCAGGATCTCTCTTACGTACCCCGCGTTCTCCGCCACCTGATTGCTGTACTTCGGGAACATCCCCACCACTACAGCGTCGGTCGGCTTGATGCTCTCGAAGGCATACTGGAAGGCCTGCTTCACGCTTTCTGGGGTGGAGCACTTCCGATTCGCCGCCATGAGCTTGAAGCCGAGGCAGGGCTTCTGCACCGCTCGCATGACCGCGGTCATGCGGTCGGGGTCCCCGTCGGGGAACTCATCACGCGCGTAGGCGTCTTGCTCCACCGCCGGTGCTGCCTTGTAGCTGCGGGCGAGGTCGTAGAAACAGCTCATGTAGAAATCTGTCTCCCAGCCGTTGTCCTCGGCGTACTTCACGACCTCCGGGATGTGGGTGCCGATCCCCGCCGGCAGACCGTGGTCGTGAATCGCCTTCAGGTAGTCCGCCACCTGGTCGATCTTGCCCTCGTGCCACGAGTTGTCCGTGTGCGTACCGTGGTGGTAGATGGCTATCGGCCCGAAGTCTGCGATGCGCGCGATGTTCGCATGGATGTCGGCGAACTCGGAGGCCGTCTGCGCGATCCACTGGAGCTGCCCCCCATTGTCCCGATGTTCCATGTACATCCGCATCGTGTGTCGGTCCCCGCGGGTCTGCACCGTGTTGATGCCCTGACGCCAGCATTCATCCAGCAGCGCCTGGAGGCGGGGCATCGTGTAGTAGTGCAGCATATCTTCGTCCATCTCCGCGCTGAAGTGCGAGATTCCGCTGATTGGATTGCCCCCGCACATGAGTCGGGTTACCTCGTTCTCGCCGATCTGGATGGTCGGAAGCATGGTCTCCTGCTCTCCTCGGAGAATAACACTGCCGTCACTGCTAGTTTGCCCACTGATGTCTGCTTTCCTCCTGCCAGCCACGCCACGCCTCCTGCCCGCTAGCCGGGGATGCGGGCGCACTTGACACCCGGGCTAGTCCTTGCTATCATGCCGTTAGGAGACGGTATAACCTTCCGGAGAAGTGTAGTATTGGTCTGTGATGGCGCCCGTTAGCCCCCTGCGGGTCGCATCCGGTGATGGTCCTGGTGTGACATCCAGGAGTTGAAGGCACGGGGAGGGCCTTGCTAGATGGCCGACCTGCAGAATCGGGCTACCATCGTGGATGTTGAAGCCACGATTTCCCGCATGCGTGGAGTTGTTTCTTCGCGCGTCGTCACCGATAGCAAAGGAGAGATCGTAGAGGTCCACGTCGTCGCCGACGAGAGTCGCCACCCCAAACAGCTCGGCCGCGACATCGAGTCAGCCCTCCTCTCCGAGTTCGACATACGGATCGATCATCGTAAGATCAGCATCGCCCAGCTGCGCGGGATGGAAGACGCTCCAACCGACGTCCGCCTCAAGTTCCTGAGTATCGACTACTCCCTCGATCGGACCACGGCACGAGCCCGCGTGTCTGTCGGACATGGCGACGAGAGTTACACTGGAGCTGCCGCCCTGTCGGCCGGGGCCAGGGGTGAGCAGGCCGAGTTGGTGGCCCGCGCAACCCTGGAGGCAGTCCAGGAGTTCCTGCGGTCTTCAAACGTGAATGGCGGCCCACTGGGGCTGGAGTTGCGCGACCTGTGCAAGTCGCAGGTCAACGGCAGCCCCGTTCTCACGGTGACCGTTCGCCTCATGATGGAAAAGGGAGAGGAGGAGCTAGTCGGATCGGCCCTCGTTCGCGACGACCCCTGGAGAGCAGCGGCCTCCGCGACCCTGGACTCCCTGAACCGGCGGCTGGCAATGCTGCGCTCCTAGAGGGCACGCCCCCGAGGCCCGCGCGCGGACAAACACATAGATCGCAGGCGAGCCGGGGCCCACGAGAAGCGAGCTGTACTTACACCACCGAGCGGAGCGGTTATCCTGTCTGCCCTTTAGCGGATAGCAGGCAGAGACTTGATGCTCCGGGAGGTGTACTTGTGGGCAAGTGGACTTCGGCCCTACTGGCGTTGCTGTCCTTGATTCTGGCTGGCGGCGCCAGGCTAGCTTGGCCGTAAGCTGAAAACCGCAGCGTAAGCTGTGAGTGAACGGCCCCGGCTCGCATTATATACCAGGATAATTACACTAAGTCACAGCAGCGGTTGACGCCATGCGGAATTCGTCAAGCCTTTTCACCGTCTACATGCTAGTGGTAGGAGTAGCGGGGTGGGTGGTACTGGCCTGGCTGAGTATTAGGGGGCCGGTGCATCTAGCATGGGAGGCGGTATTTTTCTTGGGGCTGGCGATACTG
>Ga0114922_10000109_pt1 | contig 72218 bp, 66 predicted proteins | sample AartaG_FD_100975 | JGI IMG/M metagenome (GOLD analysis project Ga0114922, IMG submission 100975) | Deep subsurface microbial communities from Aarhus Bay to uncover new lineages of life (NeLLi) - Aarhus_00045 metaG | ecosystem: Environmental > Aquatic > Marine > Oceanic > Sediment | place...
AACATCTTGAGATAATACAGAGAAGAAAGGATTACAATAGAGTCGTCAGGGAGCAGGGCAATGGCCTTTGAGTGTCCGTTAACTCAATGGCCTGAACTGTCCCACTTTTACTGACTACATACAGTCACGGTCAATACCCCGGTAGCCACACAACCTACCGTTACCGTCGAATATCGGCACACCGCTGGTTTCCAGCACAACCAAGTGGCCATCCTTGTGCAGGTTGGTATTCTCCAATCTTATGATAGGTTTTTGGGACTCCAGGTACGCTTGGAACTCAGCAGCGACACGTTTTGCCTCTTCTGGGGGCATCAAATCGAACGGTGTCTTACCGATAATTTCCTCTGGTCTATATCCCAGCAGCTCTTTGACTCTCGGACCGACATAGGTGTACACGCCATCGATGTCCGTTTCCCAGACCCAGTCACTTGTGCTCTCCGTCAAAGACCGAAAATGTTGCTCACTCTCCGCAAGCTTCTCCTCTACTTGCTTGCGCTCGCCTTCCATTGTTTCCAATTCAGCGACCCGTTGGCGCATTTCGTCCAGTTCATTTATAAGTTGGTCTTTTGTTTTGTCTTGGTCTTTCATCCTGGACCACATATACTATTTAGAGATTATCTTTCTAACCTGATTATAAGAGACTCTTGGCAATATACTAGTATTAATAATGCATATCGTCAACAAGCAGTCTCTTCCAATGCAAGGATTGGGATATTGAATGCAAGAAGGTAGAAGTGCTATCTTTTCTTAGCTATCCCCGTTTTTCATAGTCTGGGCACCAGGTGGCATTGGGGCGTTCCGGGTTGTGACAGGCTCCGCGCCAGTCCCATTTGCAACTATCACACAGGAATATATTCATTCCTAGCGCTTTTTTTATTCTGACCTTAATCTTGTGTGTCCAAGGAGGCTTTACTGGCTTCATTTTCGAAATTAATAATATCAGATTTGGTGCTATATGGCAATAATTGTGGTAAAATGTCTTGGCTATATGAGGGGTAATTTGTAATGGCTGTCTATGATGTTAGCAGAGAAGAGCAACTAAATATAGAGTCGCTTACCTGGGGTGATCTAACCTGGGTTAATATTGAAGGTCCAACGGAAAGGGAGACAGAATATCTAGCTCAAAATTATCCCTTCCATCACCTGGATTTAGATGACTGCCTCAGTCGGATACAACGACCCAAGATAGACGAATATAAAGACTATCTGTTTTTGGTCCTTCACTTTCCTGTATATAATAAAGAGGCGCGAGTAACTTCGCCCAGTCAGGTATCGGTGTTTATTGGTGAAAACTACCTGATTACCTTACATAAAGGGGAGCTTAAGCCACTGGTGAAGTTATTCAGGGAGTGTCAGATTGATGAAGAATCGCGGCAAGAGAATTTCAGCCAGAGCTCTGGCTATCTCCTCTATCGCATAATTGATAGATTGGTTGACTACTGTTTACCCATATTGAACAAGATTGGTGCCAACATTGAGTCTCTTGAGGACAGTGTCTTCTCCGAGGGGATACGCAACGCGGTAAGAGAAATCTCTGTACTCCGGCGTGATATTATCTCCTTTCGCCGTATCATCTGGCCAGTGCGAGCCGTTATCGGTAGATTGGAGTTAAAGGTTCGTCGATTTACCAAGATGGATATGTCTGTTTACTTTGGTGACATGGTTGACCATGTAGATAAGATTTGGGATGAGCTAGATGATTATAAGGAGGTAATTGAGGGGCTAAATTATACCCATGATTCGCTGGCCACTAATCGTACCAATGAGGTCGTGCGAATGTTGACTATCATTGCTACCATCCTTCTACCTATTACCGTAGTGGCTAGTATCTTCGGAATGAACATCCCGTTGGGTCCTTTTAAAGATAACCCGCTCTCCCCTCTTTATGTAGCCCTTATCTGCCTGGCTATTATTATCGGCATGCTCTACTTCTTCCGTCGCCAGCGCTGGATCTAACCGATGATTTCACACCGATTTGTGACTATTGCTGCCATTTTTGTTACCTGTCTAATTACAGCCAACATTATTGCTGTCAAGCTAATAAGCCTTGGTTCCTTCATCCTGCCCGCAGCCATAATTATTTTCCCCGTGAGTTACATCTTTGGCGACATACTAACTGAGGTCTATGGTTATCGCCAAGCAAGAAGGGTAATCTGGCTTGGCTTCTTTTGTAACCTCGTCTTTGTTATCTTTGCCTGGGTGGGACAGATTCTGCCCCCGGCTCCGTTTTGGGAGTGGCAGGAGGCTTATGAGAGCATCTTAGGCTACACACCGAGGCTACTCGCCGCTTCCTTCTGTGGCTACCTCGCTGGTGAGTTCGCTAATTCCTTCGTCCTGGCGAAGATGAAGATTTTGACCGAAGGGCGCTGGCTTTGGAGCCGAACCATTGGTTCCACTATCGTGGGGCAAGGACTGGACACCTCAATATTTATTACCCTGTCTTTTGTCGGCACTCCCTTATTTGCACCTATAATGATTTTATACCACTGGCTGGCGAAGACCGTCATTGAAACTATTGCTACTCCGTTCACCTACGCTATGGTTAACTTCTTGAAGAGAAAAGAGGCTGTTGATATCTATGACTATAAGACAAGGTTTAACCCTTTCCTCGTTTCAGATTAGGAATGGATTTTCTTTGCGGAAGGAGGTTAGCTAAAGAACGATGGATATTCAGGTTTTGGGGACACACAATTTGGAATCGCAAAATACAAGGCTAATGAGCCTATTAATTGATGATACCCTGGCGATAGATGCCGGTTGTCTTACCTCCAGCCTATCCTTCCCGGCTCAACAAAGGCTTAAGGCAATACTGCTTACTCACCAGCACTATGACCATATTAGAGATGTACCAACTTTAGCTCTGCACCTTGCTCTCCAGAATGCTACTATCAATATTTATTCAATACAAGCTGTGTATGATGCCCTCTCCACTCATTTGCTAGATGGCAAACTATACCCTAAATTCTTGGAACAGCCGCCACAGAATCCGACGATTAAATTTACCATAGTACAAGCATATAAGATTAAGCAAGTGGAAGGCTATGATATTCTGGCTATCCCTGTGAATCACACTGTTCCCACCGTTGGTTACCAAATCACTTCTCCCGATGGCAAAGCGGTATTCTATACCGGGGATACGGGACCAGGTCTGGCTAACTGCTGGAGGTATGTATCACCCCGGCTACTCTTTATTGAGGTTACTGCGCCAGATAGCTATGAAGAATTTGCCAAAGAGTTGGGCCACCTCACTCCGGCTCTGTTGAAGCGGGAGCTAATTAGTTTCCAGGAGGTAAAAGGTTACCTGCCGCAGGTGGTGGTAGTTCATATAAATCCTAATCTGGAGGAGGAGATAGCGGCTGAAATAGCCGCTGTAGCCAGGGACTTAAATAACCCAATCACCCTAGCCTATGAGGGGATGCAAATTCACCTGTGAAGGAGTGAGGTTAATAAGTAATCTAAAGTTTATAGTTGACAACAATGTGGGAAAGCTAGCCAAGTGGTTGAGGATAATGGGGTATGATACTCTGTTCTTCAATGGCAGTGATGACTCTGGTATGATTGCTATTGCTTTAGCCGAAGATAGAGTAATACTAACCAGAGATACCCAGATTATAAAAAGACGGGTGGTAACCAGAGGTCAACTCAAAGCCATTCTTATCCAGAGTGATGAACCTGAGCGACAAATGCGTCAGGTAATAGATAGTCTAAATCTGGATTGGCAATTCAAGTCGTTCACTATTTGCCTGGAATGTAACCAACCTCTGGTGGAAAGGAGCAAACAGCAGGTGAAAGACCTGGTGCCACCATATGTCTTTAAGACCCAAAGCCAATATATGGAGTGCCCTGCCTGCCACCGAATCTACTGGAGAGGGACCCACTGGCAGGCAATGACCAAGAAGCTGGGGAAATTTACGAAAAGTTGACCATAGCTTAGGTTATTGCTACACTTCAAATTACGATGAAAATTGTAACTGCAGAACAGATGGGGCAAATTGATAGACGGTGTGCTGAGGTTGGCTTGCCTACGAGCGTGCTTATGGAAAATGCTGGGAAAGCGGTAGCTGAAGAGGTGAGAAAAATTCTGGGCACTGTTGACCAGCAAAGCATCCTAGTCCTGATAGGACCAGGTAACAATGGTGGGGATGGATTGGTGGCGTCTCGATACCTCCATGATTGGGGAGCCAGGGTCAGTCTTTGTCTGCTTAGACAAAGACCACCAGATGACCTAAATTTTAAGCTAGTTAAAGAACGGGGCATAACTTGTATTGAACTAACTCAAGATGAAAACATGGACAGGATTGATGAGTTGCTGTTATCAGCTAACGCTGTTATTGATGCCCTATTTGGCACTGGTAAGAGTCGCCCGCTTAGTGGCATCTTCCTGAAAGCATTGGACAGGGTTAGTAGGGTTAAAAAGAAACAGGCAGGTCTTCACATTATTGCCTTGGATTTGCCCTCCGGGCTCAACGCCGATAGTGGTGCTGTAGACCCTGCTTGCCTTTATGCCGATAATACTATTACCCTTGGTTTTCCCAAGCCAGGCTTATTTAACTTTCCCGGGGCAGAAAGAGCCGGCAAAATTACTATAGTCGATATTGGCATACCCAGCGACCTGGCTGAAGCGGTAACTACAGAGCTTGTTACCAATAAGTGGGCAAGAGAAATTGTTCCCCAGCGTCCGCTTGGAGCTAATAAGGGAAGCTTTGGTAGAGTTCTGGTTGCTTCTGGTTCAATCAATTATATTGGTGCTGCCTACCTAGCTTGTAGCGGTGCCATGCGGGTGGGGACAGGATTGGTAACCCTGGCGACAGCTACCAGCTTACAGCCTATTCTGGCTTCCAAACTCACTGAGGTAACCTATCTCCCCCTACCGGAATCCCAGACAGGCATCATCTCCGCCCAAGCAGCCAGGCTGATGCGCCAACAATTGAAATATTATAATGTCCTACTTCTAGGCTGTGGGCTGGGACAGAGTAAATCAACCATGAGATTCATCAGGGCTATGCTTTTTAGGTCTAAGTCAGCACTGCTATCCCTGGTCATTGACGCTGACGGTCTCAATATTCTAGCTAAAATCCCGAACTGGTGGCAGCAGCTAACCAACGATATGATACTTACTCCACACCCTGGTGAAATGGCAAGGCTGGTCGGTGTATCAGTGGATGAGGTGCAGTCAGACAGGTTTGGTATCGCTAAAAGGGTAGCTCAAGACTGGCATAAAACAATTGTCCTGAAGGGTGCTTATACCGTTATTGCGGCACCAGATGGGCAAGTTAGAATTAGCCCATTTGCTAATCCGGGGTTGGCATCAGCCGGAAGTGGTGATGTTCTAACCGGGGCTATAGCTGGATTGGTGGCACAAGGTCTATCGCTTTTTGATGCTGCTGCCCTCGGTGTACATCTCCACGGTGAAGCCGGTGAGATGGTTAAGGCAAGGCTGGGCGATGCTGGTATGATTGCTACCGATCTTTTACCAGCACTGCCACTTATTATTAAGCAGTTAAAAGCGTAGATAGTGCTTTGAAGCATAAAGTTATATAGGAAGGTTATGCTGTTAGCCATTGATATTGGAAATACTGATATTAGTTTAGGAGTTTTTGAGGGTGAGGAGCTTCGTGCTACCTGGCATACGGCTACCGGTATTCACCGCATGGTAGACGAGTATGCTACCTTACTGCTTAATTTGCTACATCATCAGGGTTTAGACATAGCTGACATTAAAGAGGCAGTCCTGTGCAGTGTTGTCCCACCATTAGTAGCCACTTTTGAGGAGCTATTTCAACGATATTTCCATATCTTGCCACTGGTGGTAGAGGCTGGGGTGAAGACTGGGGTGTGCATCCGAACGGACAACCCGAGAGAGGTTGGGGCTGACCGCATTGTAAACGCAGCCGCTGCTCATCATCTCTACGGATGTCCGTTAATCATTGCTGACCTGGGAACAGCTACCACCTTTGATACTGTATCTAAAGAGGGTGATTACCTGGGAGGGGCTATTGCCCCCGGTATTGCCACTGCTGCCGAGGCTCTGTTTGTGCAGGCGGCAATGTTACCCCGAGTGGAATTGGTCCGTCCCCAACAGGCTATAGGTACCAATACTATTACTGCCATGCAATCAGGGATTGTCTTCGGCTATGCAGCCCTGGTTGAGGGTATGGTGGCTCGCATCCAGCAGGAATTAGGAGAGAAGGCAAAGGTGGTGGCTACCGGCGGCTATGCTGAGCTGATAGCTAAAGAAACAAAGGTAATTGATGCGGTCAACCCCAATTTAACCTTAATTGGTTTAAGGCTCATCTACTTGATGAATAGAGCCTATCCTGATTAGGAGAAAATAATGCTAGCCAACAAAACTGTAGTACTGGGTATAACCGGAAGTATAGCTGCCTATAAGGCAGCCGACATCGCCAGCAAGCTAAATCAGGCTGGAGCTAGGGTTGAGGTGGTTATGACCGAATCGGCTACCAAGTTCATAACCCCATTAACTCTTCGCAGCATTACTGGCAGACCGGTGGTAACCGACATGTTTGAGCCAGGCTCTGAGTTCAGCATTGAGCATGTAGCCTTGGCTGAGGCGGCTGATACAGTAGTTATTGCTCCGGCTACAGCCTGCATCATCGCCAAGATGGCGGCGGGCATCTCTGATGATGTGCTTACCTGCACGGTGCTGGCGACTAAAGCTCCAATCATTCTAGCACCGGCGATGAATGCTAATATGTTTGAGAATCCCATCACTCAGGATAACCTTAATAAACTTAAGGCAAGAGGCTTTATCATTGTTGGATCTACCCACGGTCGATTAGCCTCAGGCAAGATAGGCTTGGGGCGTCTGGCTGAGATTGATAAAATTATTGGCATTATTCAGCAGGCATTGGGCATGGGCGGAGACTTGGCCGGTAAACGCATCGTGGTTACTGCCGGTGGCACCCAGGAACCCATTGACCCTGTCCGCCACATTGGTAACCGTTCCTCTGGGAAGATGGGTTATGCTATGGCTGAGGCAGCCAGGGATAGAGGAGCGAGCGTAACCCTGATTACTGCCCCCGACTCCCTTCCAGAACCAGTGGGTATGGAGGTTGTCCATATTCAAACGGCTACTCAGATGAAGGAAGCAGTAGCCAAGGCAGTGGTTCAAGCTGATGGTCTGATTATGGCAGCCGCTGTGGCTGACTACCAGCCGAAAGAAGTAGCCGAGACTAAGATTAAGAAAGAAACCTCGAGACTGACCCTGGAGCTAGTTAGAACAGCGGATATTCTGAGTGAAGTAAAAGGCGACTTCCTCAAGGTTGGCTTTGCCGCTGAAAGCCAGGACATAGTAGCCAGTGCCCGGCAGAAATTGGAGAATAAACAGCTTGACCTCATTGTGGCTAACGATATTACCGATGCTGATAGCGGTTTTGGCGCTGATACCAATAAGGTGACCCTTATTGACCGAGACGGTAAGGTAGACAGCCTGCCCCTCTTAACCAAAAGAGAGGTAGCCGACAAGATATTGGATAAGGTGGTGGAGTTACTCGGTGGACGGGAGTAAAGAAATAGTGAAAGAGAAATGCAATCAGTGTGGGAAGCTTGCTATTGGGAGATACGGAAACACGCCTCTTTGTGTAGACTGCTATTATAAGATGACACAGGCTAATTTCATGGAGCAACAGATTAGGCATAACCAGCTTAGTTGGCTGGCAAGTCAGCAAAACTTCATACAGCAAGCGCTAAGTGCTGGTACAGGAGGTTTACTTCCGCCAAAGTTCATGGCAACTCCGCAACCGCCGTCAGCCGGTATTACCTATACTTACAGTAACATTCAAGTTTCTGATAGCGCCGTAGGCGTTATCAATCCCGGCACTTTATACGCCATAAGCACTAGTATTGATGTGATACAGAATCGTGGGGACAGTGAACTCGCAGCAGCAATTAAGGAATTAACTCAAGAGGTTGTAAACAGCAAGGACATCCAAGACGATATAAAGAAAGAAATTACTGAACTGCTTCAGTTTTTAGCATCCGAAGGGTCAACAAGTAACGATACACGAAACAAGAGCGTAATAAAACAGGTATTGGGTCGACTAGGCAATTTGATACCAAGCGTTACTACAGCATGGTCTATTTGGGAAAAAGTTCAACCCTTATTACAATCGCTTGGTGATTAATAAACGAGTAATTACTCACAATCTCACCGCAGGGAAGGAGTTGAGATGAGAGGGGGCGAAGCCATTGGGGAATCCCCCTAAGTCCCCCTTTGCCAAAGGGGGAGAACTTCTCCCTTTCTTAAAGGGAGAATGAGAGGGATTTAATTAAGGAGTGGGTATTAAGGGGGTGAGGTTGGTAAGTAATCTAGGAATTGAATCCAGTTTCAGTAAGGAGGTAGCAATGAACAATCAAGTAGAGGGAATTGGTGTGGTTTGTGACTCAAAGTGCCCGATTTGTGTTGCTGCTAGAGGGAAGGCAGAGTGGCTCAAGCCGTTAGTCAAATTTATGTACTACTGCGTCTGCGGAAAGCTACCCATGTTTCTTAGAATACCAACGCCTTGCACCTCACGAGAGAAGCAGACGGGGAAAAAGCCTTGGGAGTAGTAGAATAATCATGACAGAAGCACCGAGCATTCAATATGAAATGCCCAAAGCCTATGAGCCACTCAAGGTTGAGGCTGAGTGGTATCAGTTCTGGTTGGAGAAGGGCTATTTCAAACCCAGGATAGACCCGGAAAAGAGACCCTTTGTCATCATTATGCCGCCACCAAATGTTACCGGTGAGCTTCACATCGGGCATGCTTTAACCGCTACGCTGGAAGATATTATGACCCGCTGGCATCGGATGAAGGGTGACCCTACTCTGTGGCTCCCTGGAGTTGACCATGCAGGTATCGCTACTCAGGTGGTGGTGGAACAGATGCTGGCTAAAGAAGGATTGGACAGGCACAAACTGGGTAAGAAAAAAACCCAGGAGAGAATCAGGCAATGGGCGGAAAGCAGGCGTAAGATTATTGCCCAGCAGCACCAGAGGCTGGGTGCTTCCTGCGATTGGAGCCGAGAGTGCTTTACTCTGGATGAAGGACCAGTCCGGGCGGTGCGCACTGCCTTTGTCCGCCTGTATAACAAAGGATTAATCTACCGCGGGGAACGGATTATCAACTGGTGCCCCCGCTGTGCTACCGCCCTGTCTGACCTTGAAGTAGACCATAAGGATATACAGGGACATCTATACTATGTTCGCTACTATCTGGCTGAAGATGACGGTTTCATCACCGTAGCCACCACCCGACCGGAGACCATACTTGGTGATACTGCGGTAGCCGTCAACCCCAGGGATGAGCGGTTTAAGGCTATGATAGGCAAGAAGGTTATCCTTCCCGCAGTGAACAGAGTAATACCCATTATCACTGATGAGGCAGTTGACCCTAACTTTGGCACCGGGGCGGTCAAAATTACTCCGGCCCATGATCCGGTGGACTTTGAGGTAGCTCAGCGGCAGGGAATGCCTCTGGTGAATATACTGAACCTGGATGCCACTATGAATGAAAATACTGGACCTTATATCGGGCTTGAACGATTTGCTTGCCGAGAGGCTATAGTATCCTATCTGGAAAAAGATGGGCTTCTGGTAAAGGTTGAGCCTTATATCCATTCAATAGGACACTGCCAGCGCTGTCAGACAATTATTGAGCCTATAGTCAGTAAACAGTGGTTTATCACTACCCAGCCTTTGGCTCACGCCGCCATTAAGGCAGTCCTTGATGGGCGTATCAATATTATCCCTGAGCGTTTTACCAAAGTTTATCTCAACTGGATGGAGAATATTCGTGACTGGTGCATCAGTCGCCAGCTATGGTGGGGACACCGAATCCCGGTGTGGTATTGTCAGGACTGTAATGAGTTAACGGTAACCATTGAAGAGGCTAAATCTTGTCGCCATTGTGGCTCGCCCAATATAGAGCAAGACCCCGATGTTCTGGATACCTGGTTTAGCTCGGCGCTATGGACTCACTCCACCTTGGGCTGGCCTGATGATACACCAGAATTGCGCTACTTCTACCCAACCACAGTAATGGAAACCGGTTACGATATCATCTTCTTCTGGGTAGCTAGAATGATTATGATGGGTCTGGAGGACACGGGTGATATTCCCTTCCGTACTGTTTACCTACACGGTCTGATACGGGATGAGAAGGGGGAGAAGATGAGCAAGATTAAGGGTAATGTGCTTAATCCGCTTGAGACATTGGAGAAATATGGCACCGATGCCCTGCGCTTTGCTCTATCTACTGGCACATCACCAGGAAATGACCTCAAGCTAACTACATCAAGGCTAGAGGCAGGACGAAACTTTGCTAACAAGCTGTGGAATGCCACCCGATTTGTAGTTAGAAGCATTGAGCCAAACCGCACTGATGTGAAAATTCAGAGGGACTTGCTCCCGGTAGAGGACCGCTGGATTCTATCCCGTCTCAGTAGCACCATATCTAGCGTAGCCAACCTGATGGAAAACTTCCAGTTTGGAGAAGCTCAAAGGCAAATCTATGAATTCCTGTGGGGTGAATTCTGTGACTGGTATATTGAAATAGCCAAGGTTCGTTTCCACTCTGTTAGTGAGGGGGTACTATCACCTATTCCGGTTTTAGTTTATGTTCTGGAGACCTCGCTTCGCCTATTGCATCCTTATATGCCTTTCGTTACCGAAGAGTTATGGCAGAACCTTAAAAATCGTATACCGTCACACTGGCAACAAGTTGATTCTATAATGGTAGCTACTTACCCTGCAGGTGATGAAACGGCTATTGACCCACAGGCAGAGCGAATTGTAAAATCAGTGATAGAAATAATACATTCCATCCGCAATGCTAGGGCTCAATATAAAGTGGAGAGCACAAGGTGGATTGAGGCACAAATCTATACTGGAGAGCTTACATCAGCCATCATCCCTTATTCTCAGGCTATCCAGACTCTGGCTCGGGTAGGAGAGGTTACTTTCTTAGATAGCAGACGAGAAGCTGCAACCGTTGAAAATGCTTTGGTATTAGTGCTTAAAGAGTCGGAAGTAGTCATACCTATGGAGAGTATGGTTAATCTGGAAGCTGAGAGAAAACGACTACAAAAGGAGGTAGAGCGAAGCCAAGCCGAGGTGGCTCAGCTTAAAGCCAGACTCAGGGACGAAGCGTTTCTGACCAAGGCGCCAGCAGCCATCGTAGATAAGGAACGCCAGAAACTCTACACACTAACCGATAAACTAGAAAGACTGAAACAACAAATCAAATTTTAGGAGGATAAGAATGTACAAGAGAATACTCGTCCCATTAGATGGTTCCAAAGTAGGTGAGGCTGCCTTAGCTTATGTAGAGGAGTTATTGTCCGATTTGTTACCAGAGGCAGAGGTAGAAGTTACTCTCTTCCAGGCAATGTCATCACTGACTCCCAGTATTGTTGCCGGGGAGGCGAGGGCTTCCATTCCCTACACGAAGAAAGATATGGAGCAAATCAAAAAGAAAGCTATAGATTACCTGGGTGAGGCTGGTGAAGGTTTAAGAAGTAAAGGTGTTGTGGTTGGGACTAGGGTAAAAACCAGAATGGGAATTTGCAATGCTGCTGAGGAAATTATTAAGGCTGCTAATGAAATAAATGCCAACTTGATTGCTATATCAACACATGGAAGCTCGGGTCTTACTCGCTGGGCTTTCGGTAGTGTTACTGACAAAGTACTACGGGGAGCAAATGTGCCGGTACTTATGGTGAGAGCATTGAAGAGGGTAAAGTAAACAGAGACTGTTGTCGCCGTAGACGCTCTAATGCCTTCTTGGTATCGCTAGCCACTTTTGCCTTATCACACAGCTTTAGCCGATACTTAAATAGCCAGTAGGTAAATTCCTTTAGCTCAGTTAAGCTGATATATCTGAGCTGGGGATAACCCTTCTCACGCCTGAAGCGTTTAAGTAATATATTTTTAGTAGCCCCATATATTCGCCGATAAACCTCGTTAACAACCCTGTGCTCATTTCCATAGCCCAAGGTCCGCTGCTCCTTACGTACCTCCTCCTGCACTGCCAAAATTAAAACTTCCTCCAAAGTAATGCCATAGAAGTAGTTAAGATATTGATGATACTTACTACTACCAATAAGCTCCTTGAATTTCTCCTTGGTCAGCCTGATTGGCGGTTCATTATGGAACAGGAGGGCAATCTTCTCACCCTCAGGCAATAAGCCGTTTACTGTATCACATAGGCGTTCAGCTAAAAGCAGCCAGTCAAAGGCTTCACCAGCGATAAGGTAACGGTAGCTATGCCCATTGTGACTCTCCTCTGCCGTAGTCCATAATCCAATAGCCTCAAGTAAGGCGATATACCAGTGCTTACCACCGGTAATAGCCTGCTCTAAGTATTCTATTACCTCAGGACCTTCTGCTGGAGTCAACTGAGAAGGTTGTAATTGGTTATCTAAATCTGCCACTATTATCACCACTCTTAGTTGTGACATCAGACAGGCTACAACTTCCTTTCGGGGAACTCAGCCTTTAACTTCTCGTAGTAGTCAAGGTGTCCGGTAGTTAACAGTTCAGTAAGCTTCTTGGTAATAGCCTCTCCAACCCCGGGGACTTCCTTTAACCTATTTTCTGCCAGCAGTTGTTCCACCTCCACTGGTAGGTATTCAATGGAGCGAGCCGCCTTCTGGTAAGCCCGAATTTTAAACAGGTTCTCCCCCTTAAGCTCAAGAAGGTCAGCAATATCCTGAAATACCTTGGCAATCTCACTGTTTTTCATTGGCTTTAATCTTCCCCTCTCACCTTCCGCAGCAGTGTTTGTATTTCTTGCCGCTGCCACAGGGGCAGGGGTCATTGCGACCTATCTTTTTACCGCTAACCTTTGGTCGTTGCTTGTTACCGCCAGTGCCAACTTGGGCGGCTACAGGCGACCGTTGCGGGGGCTCCCTAGTGACCATGCCGACATGATACATAGTGTGAGCTACATCATGCTGAATAGTAGATAGCAGTACCTGAAACTGCTTGTATCCCTCGTTTTTATAGATTACCAGCGGGTCTCTTTGCCGTCCCATAGCATATGGTCCCACTTCCTGGCGCATATTCTCCATCATGGTCAGGTGCTCAACCCACAGGTTGTCCATAGTGCGAAGCATTACCAATCTTTCCAGCACTCTCATATTGTCTGAACCCAGTTCCTTCTCCCGCTCTTCATATAGAGCCTGGGCTGAATCAATTAGCCTGTCTTTTCTTTCCTCCGGTTTCATCTGGGAAAGGGCACTGGCATTAACTGCTGGAGGCAGGGGAAAGATGGAAGAAACATCAGCTATTAAACCCTCCAGGTCCTGCTCATCACCTGTGTGAGCTGCCACTATACCTTGAATCTCTTGTTGAACCATTGATAGGATGTTTGCCTTAAGGTCGGCGCCGCCTAGTACTTTCCCTCGCTCACCATAAACTAGCTCACGCTGTTGGTTAATTACATCATCATACTCAACCAAGTGTTTACGCATATCAAAGTGATAGCCCTCAACTCGTTTTTGCACATCGGCAATAGTCTTGTTGACCAGTGCATTCTCAATCGGGGTATCCTCATCCATTCCTGTCCACTCCATAAAGGTCTTAATTCGGTCGCCACCAAAACGGCGCACAATATCATCCGACAAAGACACATAAAATCTGGAGCTTCCGGGGTCACCCTGCCGTCCGGCTCTACCCCTGAGCTGGTTATCAATTCTCCTGGATTCATGGCGCTCAGTGCCAATAATATGAAGCCCGCCAAGTTCAACCACCTTGTTATGCTTTTCCTGCCACTCCCGCCACTCTGGCTCATCTCCGTCAGTGGGTTCTTTCCCACCGAGTACTATATCAACACCGCGCCCAGCCATATTGGTGGCAACGGTGGTTGCCCCTGGCTGTCCCGCCTGAGCAATGATATACGCCTCCTTTTCATGATACTTGGCGTTGAGCACCTCATAGGGTATTCCTTTCCTCTTTAACAGGTCACTGAGGTACTCCGACTTCTCAATAGATGTGGTGCCGATTAGCACCGGTCGTCCTTGTCTATGAAATTGCTCAATCTCACGCACCACCGCCTTAAATTTAGCTTCCTCATCCTTGTAAATCTGGTCTTGGGAATCTTCCCGAATCATTGGCTTATTGGTAGGAATAACCATCACCTCAAGGTTATATATCTTATGAAACTCCTCAGCCTCGGTGAGGGCGGTGCCGGTCATACCAGCTAGTTTTTGGTACATACGGAAGTAGTTCTGAATTGTAATAGTGCCATAGGTCTTACTCTCTTGCTGAACCTTAACCCCCTCCTTGGCTTCTATTGCCTGATGCAGTCCCTCAGAGTAGCGGCGACCAAGCATTAACCTACCAGTGAACTCGTCAACGATAATAACCTGTTTATCCTTGATCATATATTGTTGGTCTCGCTTGTATAACTCTTTAGCATTGAGGGCATTTCTCAGGTGGCGGTGCAGGTCAACATTCGCCGGGTCGTAAAGGTTGGGTGATTTTAATATTCCCTCTCGCCTGAGCATCCTTTCCACATTAGCATGGCCAGCATCAGTCAGGTCTATGCTGTGCTCCTTTTCCTTCACCTCGTAGTCTTGCTCCCGTTTAAGGTGGGGAACAAGGCGGGCAAATATTTGATACATTTGTCCCGCTTCCACATCAGGAGCACTGATAATAAGTGGTGTGCGTGCTTCATCAATGAGGAGATTATCTACCTCATCAACAATGGAATAATTTAGCTCACGCTGCACTTGCTGAGTTAGGTCTATAGCCATATTGTCTCGTAGATAGTCAAAACCGAAATCGCTACTAGTCCCGTAGATGATGTCAGCCTCATAAGCCTCACGGCGGGAGACAGAGCGAAAATGGGGCCACCGCTTATCCCCTGAGTCAAAACCGGGGTCATAAAGGCGTGAGGGGGTATGTTCATCCGGGGTTTGTTGGGGATAAATGCTAGCTACACTTACCCCTAGGGCGTGGTAAATAGGTCCCATCCAGTAGGGGTCTCGCCTCGCCAGGTAGTCATTAACCGTGACCAGGTGGCAGCCCTGACCGATAAGGGAGTTTAGGTAAAGAGGGAGGGTAGCCACTAGGGTTTTACCCTCACCAGTTTTCATCTCGGCGATTTTACCCTGGTGAAGGACAATGCCTCCCGTTAACTGAACATCAAAGTGGCGCTGACCTATAGTTCTTTTTGCCGCTTCACGAATAGCAGCAAAGGCTTCGGGAAGAAGCTCATCAAGCGAGCTACCGCTTTTAAGCCGAGACTTAAACTCATCAGTCTTGGCACGAAGCTCATCGTTACTGAGTCGCTCAAATTTAGTCTCTAGCTCATTTATCCTGCTTACTGATGAATGTAATCGCTTTAACTCTTTCTCATTGGAATCAACCAGACCGCCCAGCCATTTAAACATAATCTTTCCCCTCAATCAGTCTCTTAGCTTTATTCGCTATTGACTCCAAGACCATAACTTTAACTTCGCCCATACCATCAATGGCAAACATATGCGCTGAGAAAGCTGCATTAGATTTCAAAAGGCAAGGTATATCGTTACTTTCCAGCAAGCCCCTGATAACCTGAGCTTCTATCTCACCTGCTATCCGATATATCTCTACCATTTCTTCGTTATTGCTCAAACATAGCTCCTATAGATAGTCCAGTATGAATACGGTGGATGGCTTCACCCAGCAGTGGAGCAATGGACAAAACAGTAATCTTGTCTAACATTTTATAACCAGTGACGGGAACAGTGTCAGTAACTACTACCTCCTTTAGCGAGCAAGAAGCTATCCTCTGGATAGCTGGACCAGAAAATATGGGGTGGGTACAGCAGGCATATATCTCCTTAATCCCGTGCTTCTCTAAGACAGAGACGGTGTTCACCAGAGAGCCAGCCGTGTCTATTTCATCGTCTATAGTAAGAGCCACCTTGCCCTTCACCTCCCCAATAACATTTAGTGTCTCAGTTCGGCCAGCATTACCCACCCGTCTTTTCTCCATGATAGCCAACGGGGCATCAAGCTTAGCCGCTATGTCCCGTGCCCGCTTGCTAATGCCTATATCGGTGGCAACCACTACCAGGTCAGTAAAATCTTTCTCTCTAAAGTAATTACTTAATAGATAAAGAGCGGTTAGTTCATCAACTGGTATGTTAAAAAAGCCCTGGATTTGCGCTGCGTGTAAATCTACTGTCAGTACTCTATTGGCACCAGCCACGGTGAGTAAGTCAGCCACTAACCTGGCAGTTATCGGCACCCGGGGTTGGTCCTTCTTATCAGTGCGACTATAGCCATAGTAAGGAACTACTGCGGTAATACGACCAGCTGATGCTCTCTTCAGGGCGTCAATTATAATCAGCAGCTCAACCAGGCTCTTATTGACTGGGGAGGAGATGGGCTGAATAACAAAGGTGTCTCGCTGACGGACGTTGTCCAGAATACGAACAAAGATATTCTCATTACTGAACTCAAAGACCTCGCACCTGCCCAATGGTATACCTAAGTATTCAGTAACTCCTTGGACTAGGGCAGGATGAGCATTTCCCGTGAATACCTTTAGTTCATTCATTAATTATTACCTCCCTTTAACTAACGCTTTTAATTCAACTAGATTTATTATAGCATTATTTTTAACCAAGCTCACCCTTCGGTAGAAAAGTTTGTCTCTTAGGTTAGGGGAGTTTGGAGGGGCGCAACTCATCAGAGGTCGCCACGGCGACTCGCCTCTGGAGAGCGACTCTGTCGACCCCTTCAGAACCTATTCATTCCCTTCTCCTTTCAAGGAGAGGGAATAAAGGGGATGGGGTTATTGGGCAATATCAGTCGTCAATTCGCGGAATGGGGAAGCGGTAGCATATCTGGCTGACCTCTTGTCTCACCTGGTTTTGTATATTCTGGTTATCAATATTAGTAATTACCTCTACAATGAGTGCCGAAATGCGCTTCATTTCTTCGCTACCGAAGCCGCGCGTGGTCACGGCTGGTGTGCCCAGTCTAATGCCACTGGTTAACAGGGGTGGGCGGGGGTCAAAAGGAATGGCATTACGATTGACAACAATGCCGACTGCTCCCAGGGAGTCCTCAGCCTCTTTACCGGTGGTTCCTGTCTCGGTGAGGTCTACTAAAACCAGGTGGTTATCAGTTCCGCCTGATATAAGGCGCAGCCCCAGTCGTTGCAGCTCACTAGCTAGAGTAAGGGCATTATTCAGTATAGCCTGTTGATAGTCAACGAAGCTTGGTTGTAAGGCTTCGTGGAAGCAAACGGCTTTGGCAGCAATGGTATGCATTAGAGGACCACCCTGCATTCTGGGGAAGACAGCCGCATCTATTGAGGAAGCAAGCTGGCTGCGACACAAAATAAACCCGCTTCTAGGACCGCGTAGTGTCTTATGTGTAGTTGAGGTTACCACATTGGCATAGGGCACAGGAGTTGGATGTAGTCCCGCAGCCACTATACCGGCAATGTGCGCCATATCAACTATAAGCCTTGCCCCGACTAGGTCAGCGATATGCCGAAAGCGCTCAAAATCAATAATCCTGGGGTAAGCACTGGCTCCAACCATAATTACCTTAGGCTTATGGTCTAAGGCAAGTCTCTCCACCTCCTGATAGTCGATTCTCTCTGTTTCTTTATTTACACCATAGGGTATAAAATTATACGACTTACCTGAGAAGCTCACCTTGTCACCATGGGTAAGATGACCACCATGAGCCAGTCTCATACCCATAACAGTATCACCATATTCTAGTAAAGCATAGTATGCTGCCATATTAGCCTGAGATCCGCTGTGGGGCTGGACATTAGCGTGCTGGGCATGGAACAGCTCCTTAGCCCGTTGAATAGCCAAAGTCTCCACTATATCCATAATCTCGCAGCCGCCATAGTAGCGACGCTGCGGATAACCCTCAGCATATTTGTTAATTAGGAATGAACCCTCAGCTTCAAGCACAGCCCTACTGGTATAGTTCTCAGAGCCAATAAGGTTTATTGTTTCCCTTTGCCGCTTCTTCTCCATATCAATGGCGTGGTTAATTTCTGGGTCAGTTTGGTTTAAAAAACTCATTTCTCCTCCTGGTTAAAGTCTACAACCGTACCTCCATACTGTCAACAACCAGTCTATTTCAACAAATCGACAGATTGGTTAACCGAATTGCCTAATGCCCTTTTATTAAGGCTCATTTTCCAATTAGAATAAACCGACACCAAGACTTAACAACATAATGAGACATTTATCTTGTATGGGAGCGGCACGCTGTAGTCTTAGAGTACTCGGGATTAGACTGACGATGTCCGTATTCTATTTGGTCATCCCTTGTTCGGAGGGGGTAGGGAATCGCCTACCCCGCCCCATTGGTGCTTTTTCACTCCGCCGCCAGCACTCCAAAGAGGCAACCTGTAACCTTGTTATAGGTTGCAATTTGTGTTATGTTAGTAGTGCAAGAAAGAATCTTTATCCGGGTATCTAGGTACTGGTTTTAGGTTTGAAAGATTCAAAAAGAGGATCTACGATGATTATTGTGGGAGAGAAGATAAATACGAGTCGAAGGAGCATTGGGGAAGCTGCGGATAAACGGGACGCCGAGTTCATCTGTAAGATTGCCAGAGAGCAAGCCGAAGCGGGTGCCCATTACATCGATGTTAACGCCGGAACCTTTCTGGACGAAGAAGTTGACTACCTCTGCTGGCTGGTAGAAACAGTTCAAGCCGAAGTAGATCTACCCTTATGCCTAGACAGCCCCAATCCCAAGGCTCTGTCGGAAGCCATTAAAAAACACAAGGGCGAGCCGATGATAAATTCCATTTCACTAGAAGAAGACCGCTTTCGTTCCCTTCTGCCCATAATCACTTCCCAGCCTTGTCATGTAGTCGCCCTTTGCATGGGCCAGGCCTCGATGCCGACCACTATAGAAGATAGAGTCGATGTCGGCTCAGAACTGATAAAGAAGCTTACTAACGAAGGAATCCCTTTGGAAAAGATTTATGTAGACCCATTGGTGCTTCCTGTTTCAGTGGATACTAGTATGGGAACGGCCGCTATGGGAGCTATCCACAAAATCATGAACGATTTCCCAGGCGTGAATACTATCTGTGGGCTTTCCAACATCTCTTTCGGTCTCCCCGAACGCCGCTTAATCAATCGCAACTTCCTGGCTCTCTGCATTGCTCATAATCTGTCAGCAGTTATTTTAGACCCGCTCGACAAGCAGCTTATGTCAACCCTCCTTGCGGTTGAGATGCTCCTAGGACGGGATGAATATTGCGGAAACTTTATTGACGCTTACCAAAGCGGACGCATAGTTGGGAATTGATTTTGCTTTTTGGGTTTTAATGAGATAGACTTTTTAAGGAGGCTAAAGATGAATGAGTTTGAGGCATTGGAAGAAGCTGTCAGCAAGGGCGATATCAAGACAGCGGTGGCGGAAACGCAGAGAGCTTTAGATGCTGGAAGCGAAGTTAAGAGCATTCTTGATAAGGGACTCATTGCGGCTATGGATAAGGTGGGTGATAGATATTCGAAAGGGTTGATATTTGTCCCTCAGATGTTGCGCTCCGCTAAGACCATGCAAGAATGCATGAAGCTGCTACAACCGTTATTTCAAGAGGGTGATGTTACCTCCAAGGGGAAGGTGCTGATCGGTACTGTAAAGGGAGATTTGCACGACATCGGTAAGAACCTGGTTGGCATGATGATGGGGGGAGCGGGATTTGATATAACTGACCTAGGGGTGGATATTCCTCCTGAAAAGTTCGTCCAAAAGATACAAGAGGTGGAGCCGGACATCGTATGCATGTCGGCGTTACTTTCCACCACCATGCCATCCATGTCCCGGACTATCGAAGCCATGCAGAAAGCCGGCATCCGAGATAAAGTCAAGGTGATGATTGGCGGAGCACCGGTTACCGAAAAATATGCCCGGGAAATCAAGGCGGACTCTTATGCATCCGACGCCGGTTCCGCGGTGAGCAAAGCCAAGGAATTGCTTGGAATACTTTAAATTCGAAGGTAGGCATTGTGATTCTCAGCTCAAAAGGAAAGGAGAAAAAATGAAACCGATAGATATCCCCACTTTTCAACCTCAACTCAAGGTTTTGAGCCGAGAACAGGCGTTAGCAATTCATACTGCCGCTTTGAAAATCCTGGAAAAGATAGGCTTTAAGATGGAGCACCCTGGTGCTCTGGAGATGCTCGCCAACGCTGGTTGCCAGATTTCCCATGATTGGGTCAGGCTACCCGGCCACCTTGTTAAAGAAGCCCTAGGGTCAGCACCCAGGCAGATTGCCCTCTATGACCACAAGGGCAAAAAAGCGATGCCTCTCACAAACGGAAACCATTTCTATGGCACAGGTTCGGATGCCACTTTTACTCTGGATTTGGGAACTGGTGAGCGCCGTCGAGCTATCTTAAAAGACGTCGCCAATTTTGCTAAGCTAGTTGACGGGTTGGAAAACATCGCTTTTGCTATGTCTATGGCTAACCCTGAAGACGTTCCTGTCGAGAACATCTACGTTCATGTTTTTGCTGAAATGGTCAAAAATACCAACAAGCCTATTGTATTCATTGCCGATAGTGGTAAGGATATCGCTAAAATCTATGAGATGGCTTGCCTGGTAGCAGGAGGTGAAGATAAACTCCGGAGCAAACCATTTATTCTAAATTATTCCGAGCCAATCAGTCCATTACGCTTTCCCCAAAATGTGGTGGAAAAACTCATTTTCTGTGCCAAAAAGAAGATACCCATCTGCCTTCCTTCTGGCTCCAACGCTGGAGGTGGAGCGCCGGTAACCCTTGCCGGAGCCATGGCTTTAGGAATCGCCGAAAACCTGGTAGGACTGGTAGTTCATCAACTGGCTGGCAAAGGGTCGCCCTTCCTTTTTGGACCCAATGTCAGCGTTCTGGACATGAAATCCACCGTTGTCTCCTATGGTGGTCCTGAGTGGAGTCTCACCCAAGCGGCACTCGCTGATATGCGTGATGAAGTCTATGGTCTGCCCATCTGGGCTTTTGCCGGAGCTTCAGACGCCAAGGTAATGGATGCTCAGGCAGGAGCCGAAGCCATGTTCTCCATCCTGAGTGCTATGCTCTCTCGCTGTAACCTAATCCACGATATAGGTTTTCTAGAATACGGAAGCACCTCTTCGCTAGAGATGGTAACCATGGTCAACGAATTGGTAGCCATGAGCCGATTCTTCACTGAGGGAATTCCTGTTAATAATGAAACGCTGGCTCTCGAGGCGATAGAGAGAGTGATAAATGGGGGGCCTGGTTCCATCTTTCTTACGGATGATCACACCTTTAAGTATTTTATGCAAGCCCAGTTTCTGCCCAAGCTTTTAGATCGCTCTCGCTACGATTCCTGGGAAGAAGCTGGAGCTAAAGACCTTTACAAGCGCTGCAATATTGAGGCAAGAAGAATCCTCTCCGAACATCAGGTAGAGCCTAAACCTGCCGAAGTACTCCAGGAAATCGCTGGAGTTCTCCAAGGGCACTGATAAGGAGTTCAACTATGGGAGACAGCTCGCCATTCTACAGACCACTTACCAAGGAAAATTTAAAACAGATTGACCAGACGGGGCGGCGCATACTGGAACGCATTGGGGTCAGGATTGCTGACAGCGCCTTTCGAGACATACTGAAAGCAGCCGGGGCAAAGGTTGATTCTGATAATCAAAGGGTCCGCTTTGAAGAAGGCTGGCTTGATGAAGTTCTAGGTCGAGCACCTTCGTGCTTTACCCTTTATTCCCGTGACGGTAAAAACGACATTCACCTGGGAGAAGGTAATGTCTACTTCGGCAACGGCGGAAGGGTATTTCGTATCCTCGATATGTCAACAGGCGGATATCGCCTCACCCTGCTAAGGGATGTGGCTAATACTGCTGCCCTAGTGGATAAATTAGATAACATTCGCTTTTATATCATTGCCTGCCAGGCTCATGACATAAAACCGGCAAATTATCATCTGCTCGATTTCTATTACGCTCTCAACCATACCACCAAACACGTGATGGGGGGCTGTGACGACCTGCATGGAGCCGAGCAGATGTGGAAACTTGCAAGTATCATTGCCAGAGGAGAAGAACGCCTTCGAGAAAAGCCCTTCGTTTCGGTAATAACCAACCCGATAAGTCCTCTTACTATTGATTCCGAAACACTGGAGATTCTCCGTTTCTGCGTCACCCATGGTATTCCCACTACCTGTGCACCTGCGCCCATAGCCGGAGCCACTGCTCCTGCTACCCTGGCAGGGACTCTTTCACAAATGCATGCTGAAGCTTTAGCCGGAGTCACTATTGCTCAGGTTTTTGCTCCAGGAGCCAAGGTGCTATATGGCGCGGTCGCTACGACCATGGATTTGCGAAAAATGGAATTTACAATGGGCTCAGTGGAGATGGGAATGATGAATGCAGCCGCAGTTCAATTGGCAAAGCTCTATAACTTGCCCATTTATGCCTCCGGAGGGGTAACTGAAGCCAAAAGGCCTGATATCCAGGCTGGCTTCGAGAAAAGTGTTTCAAGTCTGACGGTGGCAATGACTGGGGCAGACTTTATTCACCTGACGGCCGGAGTGATTGATTCGGGCAATTCCATCTCCTACGAACAGTATGTTATTGACAATGAAATTATCGGAATGACTCAGCGAGTATTGCAGGGAATTAAAGTGAACGAAGATACCTTAGCTTACGATGTAATCGAGCAAGTTGGCCCCGGCGGAAATTTCGTTGCTGAAGAGCATACTATTAACCACATGATGGACGAATTCTTTTATCCTAACCTGCAGGTGCGTTGCAACTTCGACATCTGGGAGGAAATGGGGCATCCAGACATGTTAAGCCGTGCCAATGAACTAGTTGGCAAAATCCTTGAAGAGAGTGAAGAGGGTCTCTTAGATGTGGACCTGATTGACGATATAAAAAAAGCTTTTTCTGGTAGCCAATATATTTGAGGAGGTTATAATAAGAGAGGCAAATAAAAGACCGACGCGCATCATTGCCTGCTCGGTTTTCAAACCAGCCCTTGAACATATTCGTCTGGGAGAGAGATATCCCGAACTGCGTTTAACTTATTTACCACCCAACCTACATTTGAAGCCGCAAGAGCTAAAAGGTCGCCTGCTAGAAGTAATTGCTTACGCTAAAAAAAGGAATGAGCGGGTCATATGCCTTTATGGAGAATGTTTCCCAGGCATAAGTGAGTTATGCCGACTTCACGGAGCTATCAAAGTACCCGGGCATTACTGCTATGAAATGCTTCTCGGTGCTGAGCTATTCCAGCAACTTATTAACGATACTGCGGGAACTTATTTTCTAGAAAAAGAACTTATTCTAAACTTTGAAGAATATTGTATGAATCCATTGGAACTCTATGACCAGGAAATGCGAAAATATTGTTTTGAACATTACCGGAGATTGCTCTATGTGCGGCAACCAGAAGACCCCGACCTCATATTCCAGGCTGGGAAACTAGCCGAATTCCTAAATTTATCTTTGGAGATAAGAGACGTGAATTATTCGGAGCTTGAAAAAAAGCTCATCGAGTTAATCTAGCTTCTACGTTGGGAGTAGTGAAGATGGAGAAGACGGAGAACCACAAATTTAAGGAAAAAAGCCCTATTGGCTTTATTCCATTAGAAAAACAGAAAAAGAAATACTTCTCGTTGAATGTTCTGCCTGACGACCTCTGGCTGAAGGTTCGTCAGGGTGACGCCGTTTGGGAATCTCTGCGAAAGGCAGGTATAAAGCTGGGGGAGTGTGGGGGACTGGGTAAATGTGGTAAATGCAAGGTCAAGATGCTCTCTTCAATAGGTCCCCTATCCAATGAAGAAAGGGAATTCCTTGACGATGAGGAGATAGAACAAGGTTTTCGTCTTGCCTGCCGCACCACAGTGGGTAAGGATTTAGTGGTCTACCTCACGGAACCTGAGTCTGAGATAGAGTTTTCTCAAATCCTCAAAACTGGCTATACCCCCCATTTTCATATTAATCCCCTTCTTGGTCAGCGGGTTGTCACCTTATCCTCAATTCCTGAGGATGAAGGGATTTCCGATTTAGACCGGGTCAAAATAGCGTTGGGGCCCGAATATGTGGACTTGAAAGCCTCGCTTCACTGTCTTCGTGCCTTACCCCATATGTTAAAGGAAGCCCAATTCCGTGGAGCGGCAGTGCTTCATGAGAATCGCCTGATGACCTGGCAGAAACTGGAGGAAATACACTCACTCTATGGACTGGTTTTTGACCTCGGCACTACCACTCTGGTAGGCAAGCTTTTCAATTTGTTGAATGGGACAGAGGTTGCCGTTGTTTCTTGTCTCAACAATCAGAGTAAGTATGGCACGGATGTTATCGCTCGTCATCAATATGTCAAAGAACATCCTAATGGTTTGGAGAATCTGTACCAAATTATCAACGATGACTTGAATCATATAACTGACCGTCTTCTAAGAACAGTGGGGCTTCACCCAGACGATGTCTTTGTTACCGTTGCTGCGGGGAATACCACTATGCAACACCTCTTGCTGAAGCTGGATCCATCGGGAATTGCCGAGGCACCCTTTGCGCCTGTTTTAACCGATGGTCTAATTGTGAGGGCATCAGATGTTGGTCTCCGATTGAATCCCGAGGCACTTTTTTACATTATGCCAGTAAAATCTGGGTATATTGGCGGGGACTTGCTGAGTGTCATACTGGCTTCAGGTGCCGCGGAGCAAGAAGATGAATTAATTCTAGCATTGGACCTCGGCACCAATGGAGAAATCTTTATTGGTAATCAGAAAAGAATCATGACCTGCTCTGCCGCTGCCGGTCCTGCCTTGGAAGGCGCAAGGATCTCTTACGGGATGATTGCTGCTGCTGGAGCCATCGAAGCCGTCAGTTTCGAAGAAGGCGACCTTCATTATCAGGTAATTGGTAATATAAAGCCCAAGGGTATTTGCGGAAGCGGATTAGTAGAACTGGTTGCCGTGCTCTTGGAGTTGGGCATCATCGATTACGAAGGCCTAATTTGTCCCCCTCAAGTAGAAGCAGCAAAGAATCTGAAGTCAAGAGTAATTGGCGATGGGTTGGCAGTCAATAACTTCCTCATCGCTTCCGCAGAGGAAAGCTACAATGGTAAACCAATCTATCTTACCCAAAAAGATGTTCGCGAGCTTCAACTCGCCAAGAGGGCTATAGCAGCCGGTGTAAAAACTCTAATGGACGAAATGGGTATCGGGACCGAGGACATTGGGCATGTGTATCTAGCAGGGGCACTTGGAAATTATGTTAATCCCAATTGCGCTGTGCGCATCGGACTTATTCCCAATGTTAATCGGCGGATTATATCCTCCTTAGGTAATGCTGCCAGTACCGGGGCTTCCATGGTTCTTTTATCCAAGCGTTACTGGCAGATGGCTGGTGAGCTTGGCCATTTTATTGAACATGTTGAGCTTTCCTCCCGGCTCGATTTCAATGAATATTTTATCGAGCAGATTGATTTTCCAAAAGAGCAGTTATTGGACATTTATCGGGAAGAAGTCGGGGAGGATATTATGAAAGCAATCACGGTTAGAGAGGTAATGACCCCCGATTTCCCTACAGTCTCTTCCACTATATCTCTGGAGGAATTAAGAGAACGATTACGTGATACAGGTCATCATGGCTTCCCGGTTCTAGACGAGGAGGGGCGTCTATTTGGGTGTGTTACAGTAGCCGACCTGGCGAGTGCTGTGCGAAGTGGGAAGACTAACCTTAAGGTAGGCGATATCGCTACTAAGGAACTTTTCGTGACTTATCCCAACCAGACTTTATATGAGATGTTACGAGCGACTGACAAAGATTACGGGCGTATCCCCGTTGTGGAACGGCATGATAGAACGCGCTTGATAGGGATATTGCGCCGCCACGACATAATGAAGGCATACCGCGAGAGAGTATCACAAGTCGACTAATGAGTAAGATAGTAACGACCAGGAAGCTGACAAATACGGATTACGACTTTCAATATGTTCAAGGAGTCTTGAGCTGTCCCACTTCTGTTTTTACGGACCAAGAAGCTATTGGGGGCGAGGCTAGAGTTTCTTTAAGGTCAGATTGCCCAAGTCGATAGCAGACTGGGTAAACCATACAATGCTCCGGAGACAGGATAGTTCGGGACTATGACGGTAACCTTAGAAACTTGTTGGCGAAGTCTTCCATAAGTGAGCCAAGGAGCTTCCTCAAATCCTTTGTGGAGAAGATTGAGGTGAGTGATTTTAAAGTCAACATGTATTATATTGTTTCTATGTCCACACATAGCGTTTCTGAGGAAACTGTGAGAGTTTAACCCTACGCACACCACGGCTGAAGGAGAGGTCGCAGACTTGCCTTGAGTAGTCCTTGGCTCGACTCGGAGACGGGGACTAAGGGGTCGACAGATTCCGCCCTAGGCGGAGGTATGGTTGATAATCAGTCTTTCAATAAGGAGGCGGAGTTAATATAATATGGCAGAAGGAGTTTTAAATGGAGAGATCATTAGTTCTTATTAAGTCTGATGCCATACAGAGAGGATTAGCTGGTACTATTATTACTCGATTAGAAAGCCAGGGGCTTAAATTGGTGGCACTCAAGATGCTTCACCTGGACAAAGCTGTCGCTAGAAGGCACTACGCTATTCACAGAGATAAGCCTTTCTTTGAAGGATTAGTTGATTACATTACCTCGGCGCCGATAATTGCCATTATCTTTGAGGGGGAAAGGGCGGTAGAGGTAATCAGAGGGATGATGGGACTGACTGACCCAGCCAAGGCTAAAGCCGGAACTATTAGGGGCGATTTCGGTCTGGATATAGGACGCAACACTATTCATGGCTCTGATTCGGTAGAGACTGCTGGGGAGGAAATAAAAATATTCTTTTCCGAGGATGAAATTTTTAGCTACTGAATCCTGACCAACGTGCTTGCTTGACTCCACAGCTTATCCAACTGGTAGTATTCCCGCTCAATCGGAGCAAAGATGTGGACAATAACATCACTAAAATCAAGAAGGAGCCATCCTGAATCTACCGTTCTCTCATGATGATGAGGCAAAATACCATCTTTCTTTAGTAAGTGCTCAATTTCATCATAAACAGCCTTAATTTGCCTATCACTATCACCGCTACATATCACAAAGTAATCAGCAAAGTTGCATACCTCTCGGGTATCCAGTAGCACAATATCCGTTGCCTGCTTAGCGCTAGCAACTTCTACTACCTTGCGTGCCACTTCTATCGCTTCCAGAAAATACCCCCTTGTAGAACTACTTAGTTTACATTATATCATATCACAATCACAGAAGTACCAAATCTTAATATAACTGCTATCACTAAACACTGTGCTCTACTTATATAACAAGTCTCTTAAAAAGGCTGGTGGAAAGAAATAAATGGCGGGTTGCATGTAGATGGAATTTGCCATAGCAGTGAAAACAGACTACTATTAAGTTTCTGTTTTACCACTTGCTGTGATTTCTGGTATAATATATAGTAAGACTTAGTAATTAAGGAATGATTACTGTTTGAGGTAAGAGATGAAGTCAAGTTGGAGGCGTAGCAGCTTTATATATGTCGCTATTATAATTGCCGCCGTGGTTTTTTTCCTTTTCCTTTTCCCCATGTCGGCAAAACCGACCGAAATCAGTCCTGGTGAAGCTATAGCTATGGCACAAAACAATGAGATAGAGCAGATTATAGTAGATGGTGATACGCTACTTATTACTACTACCGAGGGCACTGAACTAAAGACTGTTGTCGGTAATCTGACTTTAGTTGAGCTTCAGGAACTTGGTTTCACTTCTGATATTATTAATATAAAACCATCAGGATTTGAGTGGAGTGGATTACTGATTAGCTTCCTCCCCCTTCTGCTCCTTGGTGCTTTATTGTTCTTCCTATTCCGCAGGGCACAGGGAGCTAACAGCCAGGCTATGAGTTTTGGTCGTAGCCGAGCCCGCTTGTTTCCGGCTAATACCCCAACAGTAACTTTTAATGATGTAGCTGGGGTTGAAGAAGCCAAGGAAGAGGTGTATGAAGTAGTAGATTTCCTCAAGTCGCGTGAGAAGTTTCAGAGTCTGGGGGCACGCATTCCGAAGGGTATGCTACTAATAGGTCCGCCAGGCACGGGGAAGACCCTACTGGCTCGAGCAACAGCCGGTGAAGCCGGGGTGCCTTTCTTTTCTATTAGCGGTAGTGAATTTGTGGAGATGTTTGTTGGTGTTGGGGCTTCCAGAGTGCGTGACCTCTTTGACCAAGCTAGACGCAATACCCCCTGTATTATCTTTATTGATGAAATTGATGCTGTCGGTCGTCATCGGGGCGCTGGGCTAGGTGGTAGCCACGATGAGAGGGAACAGACACTAAACCAAATTCTGGTAGAGATGGATGGCTTTGACACTAACACTAGCGTAATAGTTCTTGCCGCTACCAATCGACCTGACATACTTGACCCAGCTTTGCTTCGACCCGGGCGCTTTGACCGAAGAGTAATCCTGGACCAACCGGATATTACCGGTCGAAGCGCCATTTTGAAAGTTCACGCCAATGGCAAGCCACTAGATGAAACAGTTGATTTGGAGGTTCTAGCTAAAGGGACAGCCGGGTTTAGTGGTGCTGACCTAGCCAACCTGGTCAATGAGGCAGCTATTCTGTCTGCCAGACGGGGCAAGAAAGCTATTGAGATGCAAGAGCTTGAGGAGTCTATAGACCGAGTAATAGCCGGTCCCGAGAGAAAGAGCCGAAGAATAAGTCCTAGGGAAAAAGAAATTACTGCCTATCATGAAACAGGTCATGCCCTTGTCGCCAGAATGTTGCCTAATGCTGACCCGGTACATAAGATTTCCATAGTGGCTCGAGGGATGACGCTCGGTCACACCAGGCAATTGCCTATAGAAGACCGATATCTGCTAACCCGCTCTCAATTTGAGGACATATTAGCTACATTAATGGGTGGGCACACTGCTGAGAAAATAATCTTCAATGAAGTCACCACCGGGGCTCAAAATGATATTGAGCAAGCTACTAAACTAGCTCGTAAGATGGTAACTGACTATGGAATGAGTGCCAAGCTAGGACCAAGGACCTTTGGGCACAAGGAAGAGCTAGTTTTCCTCGGTCGTGAAATATCTGAGCAGCGGGACTACAGTGATAAGGTAGCCGAACAGATTGATGAAGAGGTTCATGACATTATTCAGCAAGCTTACGAAACAGCTCAAAAGATTCTAACTGAGAATAAGCCAAAGTTAATCCAGATTGCGGAGAAACTTCACGCCTTGGAGACCATAGAGGGTGAAAGCCTGGAGGCACTATTTAACGAACCGGTTGCGGAAACTTCCCCTGAAACCGCATCAATCCCCTTAACCACCTAGAATTAAGCAGGTTGGTCTTTCTAGCCTGGCTCTATTCCCCTATGCTATGCCAAAGATGTTACACAGGTCGGCAACTTTCCTGCCCGGGAGTAATGCTACTGCTTAACCAAGTATCACAGCGGACAATATCATCTGTACGACAAAGCGAAATATCCTTGTCGCCAATCTTTCAGTTCGGTTACATTTTTGATGATAAAATTGGTAATGTCAATTGTTGTGTGTAAATTCTTTAAGGGGTTTCTCCTTCCAGTTTTTATTCAAGTGACTAATAACTCCATAGATAATACGGTCTACGCTTGCTGAATTATTAAAAGAACTCATTGGTCTGGTACGGCGGCGCACTTCACGGAAGGCTCGTTCTATGACATTGGTAGTCCGAACTTTCTTCCAGTGCTGCTCGGGACAAGCCAGGAAATTCAAGAGCTCGTCAATATCATCTTCAAGACAGCTTACTGCTCTTGGTGCTATGGTTCGCCAGGATCCCGCCCATTCAAAGAAGCGTTTTTTCGCTTCCTGCCTGGTCTGTGCCTGGTATATACTTTTTGCCCCTTTCAGGCAGCTTTCCTGAATCCTTCTTGGCAGTTTACTGGCAACATTCCGTAACTTGTGTGCCCAGCATCGCTGGCGCTTTGCGTATGGGTAGACCATATCCAGTGCCCGGTGGAGACCGGGACAACCATCGGTCACTATCAGGCTCAAATTATTACCCTCCAATCCTCTTCGGTATAGGTTTTGGAGGAAAGCTTCCCATTGTGCCTCACTCTCCGCGGTAGCTTGGCAGAAGCTTAGTAGTTCCCGTTTCCCCTCTGGGGTAATGCCATAGGCACAGAGTACCAGGCGTTTCTTCGCTCCTGTCACTGTCTTGACCTTCAATGTGATACCATCTAGAAAGAGGTAGCAATATCCATCACCGATTAACCGGCTATGGTATCGGCGTACCTCATTATCAAGACTTGAGGCAATTCGAGATACCGTCTGAGGACTTAATGTCTCCCCCAGTATCGGAGCAAGCACTTCCCTCACCCGGCGGGTGCTAACACCTGCCAGGAATGATTCTCTCACCAAATGGTTTACCTCTCGCTGGCGGCGCTGATAGCGGGCAAGCACTGCCGGTTGATAATACCCATCCCGGTCACGAGGTATTTTTAGGCACTCTACTAGACCGAACTCGGTGAGCAGACTCCGACATCGGTAACCATTTCGGTAGCCACGACGCAACTCGGTGCGCCAGTACTTACCTGCCTGAAGTTGTTCTACTATATCCACTTCCATAGTAGTTTCAAGAAATCCTTTCAGCGCTCTCACCACTTCTTGTTTCAAGTCTCCCCACCAATCATCCTCTTCCTTGACCTCTTTCCAATAATCCTTTATGGTTAGTTGGGTCAGGTCTTTTACCATGACTATGGGGCGTTTCCCTCCTTTCTTTTAGTTTTTGCTCTAATTGAAAGGATACGCCCCTCTCTTTTTACACACAATACGTTACACTACCGATAAAATTCGCATACTTGACATACACCTAATTAGACACTATAATTTATAATCATTATTATTAATATAAAGAAAGGAGGACTAGTATGAACTCTAAGGAACGCGTACTGGCGGTACTGAACCATCAAAAACCGGACCGTATGCCCTGCTTTACTGCCAACTCAACTGTAACTTACGACCAAATGGAAAAGGTGGGCGCCTACTGGCCGGAAGGGCACGACCAGGCAGAACCCATGGCTAAACAGGCTATGGCTGCCTATACCATTCTCGGCTTTGATGTGGTAAGGGCCCCCTTTGACCAGATGACTGAGGCTGAGGCTCTTGGGGCTAAGGTAAAGTCTGGCGGCGAAAAGGGTATCCCTGGTGCGGCAGAGCCACCCGTGTATACAATAGATGATATCCCACCGAAGGAGCTTCCCGCCGACTATCTGTCACGGGCAAGAATACCGGAACTACTCAAGGCAATTACAATCATGAAGAAGGAACTGGGCGATGAGGTACTCATTGAGGCTGGAATTATCGGACCCTTTTCCATTGCCGCTTATCTGTTAGGGGTGACAAAAACACTGAAAGCCTCCCTTAAGGCGCCGGATAAGCTCCTCCCCTTTCTGGAAATATCGGAAAAGGCAGGAACCGCGTTAGCCCACGCCCTTATTGATGCCGGTGCCGATATCATCGCCAATGAGGATATGACGGCTTCTCCCGACATTATAATGCCCAAGAGTTACCATGACTTGGTATATCAATTTCAAGCCAAGCAATTTGAGGAGATAAATGTGCCCACGATACTCCATATTTGTGGTGATGTCGGCTCCATCATAGAGTGGGAGGGGAAGAGCGGCCCCGATATCTTGAGTTTAGAACCTGCCACTGATCTAAAGCTAGCCAGGGAAATAGTTGGACCGAAGCCTATCTTTATGGGTGGGGCAGACGCGGCTAAAGTATTATTTATGAAAACCCCGGATGAAGTAAAGGCGGCTTGTAGAGAGCAGGTAGAGGCGGGTATTCAGATATTGGCTCCAGGCTGCGCCGTAGCCCCCGGTACCCCCACAGAAAACCTTATAGCTATGGTGGAAGTTGCCAAAAGTTATACAAGTTAATTAGAACCATAGCCGGCTTGGCCGGAACTAATTGATCGTTAGCCTTTAGCAGTATTACCACACGAAGGTAAGGTTGAGAGAAGAGGAGTATGAAGAGGTAAGATTCAGAAAAGAAGAGTATGAAGGATGACAGAGCTTGTAATAACAGTTTGCAAAATAAGTGAGGTGTGGTAGAGTATACTTGGTTTGTTATTCCCCAGACTTATAATTAAATAAGAAAGGAGGTGATACCCAAGAAGATTAAACGAAAAGATAAATAGAAGCAAGCTATTTATTAAAAAGGAGGAAAAAAATGGCAAGAAAACCACGAACTGAAATGGCATTTAAAAGCGGCGATGAGATGATTTTTGGAACTGCTAAATTCCCGGTTACCAGCAAGAGGGGAATTAAGTATGGTGGAGGCTATGTCCATCCTACAGTAAAACCTCATCCCAGACCGGGCTCCGAAAAGACCAAGAAGACGCTTATGCGTGAGTATGAAAGGATGAACTTCGATGCCTTGGAAAGAATGGTCGTCGTGGGACATCCCACTCTGGTGGTCGAGAATGAGCATGTATACCAGATGACTCATACTCCCGATTGGGGTGGAGATATTGCTGCTCAGGTAGCTAGGCAGATGGATGATATGCTGGCTAAATACGGGCTGAAGTCGGCTCATACGTCGACTATAGCTGACCTGCGCAGGCCAGAGAGCGTCCACATGCGGACATCCGATTATCTCCATGAAATGATGGCATCCTTTGATGCTTGTTCCAAGTATTCCGACCATGTCTCCATCGAGTCTATGGGCGGGAAGGAAGTATTTGACTACGCCCTCATCCGCCAGGATATGGCAGGTATTCTCATGGGCATAGGTTATCTGGGCTCTATAGACATGGAGTGGTGTTGGAACCAGATTGTAGATATTTGCAAGAAGAATAACTGTATTCCCGGCGGGGACACTAACTGTTCAGAGGCAAACACAGCTATGTTCATGGCAGGGGGTTTGGTCTCCAAGGATGTACCTCATGTATATGCTGCTCTAGCCCGAGCCATTTCGGCGGCAAGGACTATGGTAGCCTATGAGTGTGGTGCTACTGGACCCACCAAGGACTGCGCCTATGAGGACCCCATCGTAAAAGCTATGACGGGGGTTCCTATCACCACCGAGGGAAAGACTAGTGCTTGTGGGCACTCCGACCTGGCCAGCAACCTGATTGCTGCCGTATGTGACCTCTGGAGCAACGAGGCTGTGGAATATCACGATATGTTCGGTGCCACCACCACCTCGGTTTTCGCTGAGATACTCGGTTACGATTGCGCTCAGTTTAACTGCTCCATAGATTTGGGGTTGGCTAAAGAGATGCAAACCATCCTGGTTAACTCTGATGCCTATCGGGATTCGCACAGCCTTATATTGGTACCCGATAATGCCTGGGCGATAGGTAATGAAATTGTCAAGAACACATCTAAGGGATTCTACACCAGAGCCAGAGCCGGGGCCATGAAGGCAGGTAGCATCATCCTGGCTGACACCAAGTTTAAATTGACCGCCTTTGAAAAAGAAGCCCTAGAGGATGCAATGAAACAGATGGAGGCTCTTCCTGAGGACGAAGGAAACTTCTTAGATATGGCTATGCCAAAATACAAGAAGTTAGTGCCAGGCTTTAATCCGGATTCCTATGGATTGAAGTAAAACGGGGAACATTTAAATATTACTCTTAGGCACGCACCGAGTTAAAAGTTTTGGTGATAGTGTAAGTAGCTAAGAGTAAGTGAGGCTGTCAGAATCAATTGATAAAAGGAGGAAAGCATGAAATTCTTGAGTGATTTTTCTAATATCTTCAAGCGCTATGACCTTGATACTGAGGTGAAGAAGCAGGAGGCGCGCAAAATCTCTGATGACCCCGTTTTGGACGCGATCGGCAAATTCGTTGTTGAAGGTGAAGCGGAAGACATTGAGGCCCCAGTCAAAAAGGCTTTAGAGACCAAAGCGCCTATGGACGTTATTAATGATGGTCTTGTCAAGGGTATGAATGAAGTGAGTCGTCTGTGGGATGAGGGTGTCTATTTCTTGCCCCAGGTTATTCTAGCCGCCGATGCCATGAACGCTGGTATCGCTCTTTGCGAAGCAAAGATGGGTAAGGCTATGGATAGAAAGGGCAAAGTGGTAACCCATACTGCCGAGGGTGATATTCACGACATCGGTCAGGTTATCGCCAACGCCCTTCTCAATGCTGGCGGTTTTGAGGTTATCAATCTGGGGTGTGATTGTCCGGTAGATACGGTTGTAGCCACAGTTAAGGCGGAGAAACCGATCATGGTCACCGGAACAGCCCTAATGACCACTACTATGACTGCTTTTCCCAAGATTTGCCACCAGCTTGAGGCAGCGGGAATAGTTATCCCCTTTATCTCGGGAGGGGGAGCAGTCGCCGAAGAATGGTCAACCTCTTTCCCACTGAGTATCTGGGGTAAAGAGGATGGCTGGTCATGCGGATTGGCTGAGGATGCCCTAGCCGGTATGGGCTGGGAGGATATGCGATCCAAGTGGAACGGATAACGAGATAAAGAAAAGGTAGAGGATGATTGCTGATATTGTTTTTGGTTTCTTGGGTTCTGGAAAAACCACTGTTATCGCCAATATCCTTAGGGAATGGGGGCAGGATGAAAAAATTGTAGTGTTGGTAAATGAATTCGGCGAGGTGGGTATAGATGGAGAACTGTTAGCCAGTCAGGGTGCTGAAACAGTAGAAATGCCTGCCGGATGTATTTGCTGTACCCTTCAAGTGGACTTTAGACGCCAAATGCTGGAGATAAGTGAAACCATCAATCCACAAAGGGTTATAATCGAGCCGACGGGTGTAGCCCAAATAACCCAGATTATGTACATCGTAAACGCCGAATTATTCCAGGATAGGATAGAAGAAGTACATAATATTCTGATTACCGATGCTACAAATTTCATGGATTTTTATAAGCGTAATCGGCATTTTGTCGAGTCCCAAGTAGGAAATGCGCAAGTGGTTTTGCTAAATAAATGTGATAGAATCAAAAAAATAAAAGCCGAGGTTATCAAAGAGGCTATATTAGCAATAAATCCTCAAGTTCCTGTTATTTTAACTGAGTTTGGGGCGGTGGACTGGGAAGAATACAAATCAGCCCTATCCGCCGCCCCTTATTTGTCCGCTGCTTATGAAGCGGAAACGGCTTCCCCGACAGAGGAAGTAGAAGAAATGGGGTTTATCCATATCCACGAGGATGAAGATACTTTAGGCTATGAATCTTTTGGTTGTACTTATGAACTTTCTTTTGAACAGCAAGAATTAGAAAAGCTGTTTCAAGACTTGCTAAATTCTAACCTTTTAGGGGACGAAATAGTCAGAGCCAAAGGAATATTCAGGGTTGATAACAAATGGGTGGTGGGACAACTTGCCTCAGGAGAAGTTTCCTGGCAAGAGGTTAAAAGTGCCCAAAAAAGCAAAATCTCAATTATCGGGAGAAACCTAAAAAAGGAACTGATTGGGACTGCGGTCAACCGTTGTTTAGCGGGGATGAGCGGTTAGAAGGTTATTTCCTGACCCTGTTATTGTTACCGCCCCGTGTTACCAAAAGTAGATGGGACGGTGAATTTATTCGGAGGCAACTTTAGAGAATTCCCAAGAAAGCTTGAGCGAGGGGGAATGCGTATGAGGATGATAAACACTCATTAGGAGTGATGTTTGTCACTTTTATGAGTTAATATTAGAGTTATAGCACATTTTTAATCAATCAAGAAAAGGAGGAAGGGAATATGGTAGTCCCAGTACTTTTAGGAATTAGTCTTATGTGGTTTCCCGTAGGATTACTTCTCCTAGGCAAAGGAGAGGCCAGAGGGACAGGTGCCCTTACCCTCATGGTGGGTACACTTACGATTGTGGGCGCCGTCATTATTGCAACCATGGGCGCGGACCCGATTGTTGGCGGCTTGCTCTTCACCTACGGGTTCTTCTACAATATCGTGGGGTACTCCCTATATGCCGGGCTGACAGACCCGAGATCAGTGGGCAATGCCAGTGCCACGGTAGGCTTAATAACCATTGTCTACATAATTCTCTTTTTAACCGTCTGGGCCCCGAACGGCTACATGGCGCTGGGTTGTGCTGGATACTTAGTTCTCTATATAATGGTCTGGCTCAACGCATACGGTAAGTTCTCCGGCAAGGCATTAGGTTGGTCACTAATCATATGGACATTCGTCGGTCTGTGGTGGCCTGCTTTCACGCTGTTGGCTATGGGAAAACTGCCATTTTAAAGCACATAGGGAGGCACACCCACGACCTTATTGCATAACATAAAAGCAATGATATGAAAGCAGTTGGTGTGCCTCTCTTTCTGCTTATTAGTCATAGTAGGAGATTGCTATAATTCAGTATATAGGATTAATATGTCAATCAAAACCTTATTATAGTACTATCTTACATTGGTGGGTTTGATAGGAAGATTTGCCATATATGACAAGAATATCCCATTAACGTTTAACTAAGTCTTAGTCTTAAAGGAGGAATAATAGAATGGCTGGAGAGCAAAAAAACGAAGAGTTTCGTCCACTTGATGAGGAAGATTTGCTTAATTATCTTCCAGATGTGAGCTATAGTGAATGTGGAGCGGATAGTGATGTGGAATTTGCTGAACTAGTAATTGAAGGCAAAGCACTGCCTACTAAATGTCCCATACTGGACGAAAAAATAGCAGCGGCGATGGAAAAAGTGTTTAAGATAGAACTGCCTTCAATAGGCGATACCGCACCAGGGAGGCCAGTCACCCCTGGTATCATAAAAATAGGAAATCCAACACCTGATTCTATGGTACTGATAAATGGAAATTGTCATGAAACAATTTCCGCCATAAAGCTTATCCTTGAAGAAACTAATGTAGATGCCTTTTTATTAGCTGTAGATAGTCAGAGCTACAGCATAGATAGTGCAGTGACGGCAGGCACTTTTAGCCCCTCTGAAGTTTACAAATCGCTAGGCGAATCGGGGATAGCCAATGAAGTTAAACATCGTAAAGCCATTCTCCCCGGATTGTGCGACCCTTTGGCTGCGGATATTAGAAGATTGGCCTCATGGGATTGGGAGGTCAAATTAGGTCCGGTTAGTGCCCTTGAATTGCCAATGTTTCTGATAAAAACAGCTCAAGAGGCTTAAAATTGTCACTTTAGTAATTAAGTAAGGAAATAAAAATTAGCTCAATTCTTATAAAGTTGAGATGAGTTAATATTCATTTGCCCTATGCTTAAATGAGTAATGATATAGCCGCAGGCAAGTAACTTACCGGTTAAAAGTTGACCCCGATGAGAATAGTACCCAATCCCCACTGGTCAAGCCCTTCAAAATAGCTATTCTTCAAAAAGATATCAGTGGGGGTGGCTGGGTTAGCGTAAATAATAGGTTGACATGAAAAATCGCTGCCTTCCAGGACACACCATTGTGTTGGGAGGGACGGGATCTCAAAATGGCAGAGCTTTTCCATAATATCCTGGGGAAAAGATATCTTGTCTTTGTAAACAACAAAGTTCTTATGCATAAACCAGACATTTTTCTGTTTGGAAAGACTGGCGATAATTTCATCATCCTTAACCTCTTCGCCCACCACCTCCTCACCCTTTTTTAAAATAAGGGAAGGACAACCCCACTCAAACTCCATGTCGGTTAGCGCCACGTAGACCAAATCATAATTAAGTACTTCCCTTACCCCGGTGCTGATGACCTTGCCAAAACCCATCAAGGATTGCTTTTCGGCATTCGATTCAATGTTGATGACCTCCTGCTTATCTTTATCGGAAAGAGGGCTGACATCTACAATTCCCTCCACATTTTTCAAGCTAGCTATCATCAGAGTATCTACCTTCACCCTGTCAATGCTCATTTATCCTCTGCCGATTAACATCTACTTTATTGATTGGACTTAGCTTCTGAAGTAAGCAGTTTAATCAAGTTGAACACCTTTTCGGGGCATGCCCTTTCACATCGCATACAAGCCACCCCATCACATAGAGCCAGGTCAATAACGATGGTATCGTCATCCTTCTGAAAAAGAGCATCCTCAGGGCACTCTTCGACACAATCCCCACAGCCGATGCAGCCGTCGAAAAGCATCTCTTTTCTCTCCCCGATGTCAGGAATAATCTTCAGCCCCATAATCCCTAAGTCTGGTATGTCCCTCGCCACAGTCTTAATAACCTGAGGAATATCGCCAACCTCCTGCATGGGTGAAAAGCCGTATTTCTTAAGAAATTGTTGATAGGCCTTCCAGGGCATACCCTCAGTCCAATAGGCAAGTTCAAGGATGTAAACCTTAGCGAAAACCTTAGAATCGGCAAACATAATATGGGTTTGGCGTAATTCAGTAGCCATTTTTTGCATATCCCACAGTGCATTCTCGCTGGCGATCATATCCCTGGACATAGCCAGTGAGGTGTTACCTACCTGGAAAATTTGCTTAACCCCAGCCGGTACCATACCTATTTGCTGAGCCTTAAGGGCATCAACATAGGTTCCAGAGGCACCAGACATATAAGCCGTTTCTATTTGACTCATCTCTATACCGGCTGCTTGGCAAAGGGTCACGTGCCCCGCCCTGACCGCACCGATAGCTTTACCCGCCTCCTCAACATCATGATTGGTAAACTTGACGCCGTTGGCAAGTTTAATTTCACCGTTGCTTATATTGATTTTGGGAAGTGAAATCAGACCACAATTTAGTCCCTGGCTGATTAGGGCAACCACTCCGGTACCAGTAATGCCCACAGCCTCTAACTCTCCTTTATCCAGGACTTTTCCCGAATCAGGGTCAACCCGGTCTCCCATTTGGGGATACATATCCTGATCAAGGATAAAACACTGAAATCCGGTATCAACACCAAGACCCTGGTAAACGACATCAGAGATGGCTCCAGGGAGGGCTAACAGTCCATCTTCAATTTGTTGCCCTTCCAGAGCGGGCCCGGCAGCCGTAGAGCCGGTATAGACTTGACCCTCTACTATGAGGGACATTTCGTTGTTAGTACCGTAATCGGTGACAATAGCGATTTCTTCCTTTTCCAGAGCATGCGACTGGATCATCATGGCCAGGGCGTCGGCTCCGATTTCGTGGCGAACCGCTGGTGGTATTAAAATGTCTATGTTGGACGGCAGGTTAAGACCTGTGATATCCGAGGCTTTAACTACTAGGGCATCTCTTTTGGGCGGAACCACCCCGAGAAGTTCAAGCTTTCGTTTTCCGGCATAAGCCAAGTCTCTTATCTCAATTTCTCTGAAAAGAGAAAGCTGAATGGGGTTGCCGCAGACAGCCAAGCGAACCACATCATTTTTGTCAATTCTGAGGTTGTCTATAACTCGATTGACAGCGTGCATAACTGTCTCGTGGGCCGTTTCCAGTCCCACCTCCAGGGCAAAATGTAGATGGTCGATTACATTGGCTCCTGGCATGGGGTGTCGGGTGGTAATGGCTGTTGAGATTATCTTGTTACTATCATCCAGATCAATAGCTTGTCCTCTGAAGCCACTCGTACCCAAATCAAGAGCTATCCCCAGTTTTCCCATAACTCCTCCTTGTTAAGCTAAATTATTCACTTTTGCACTGGAACTCGGCAAATCTACGCTTTGGACAGTAGAATTATAAATCAACTCTAAATTCGGTGTCAATAATCTATCGGAACTAGAGCGCAGCCCAGTTTACCTATTTCGATTAACCACATAATTTGCTAGTTCCATTAATGCCGGGCGACTGTCAATATCTGGTAAAAGATTAAGATTACAGCAAGCCCTGGCACGAAAGTCTGAGGCAATCGCATAGCATTCATCAATAATTGATGAATTACGGACTAATTCTATTGCTAGTTTTATATTCTCCGACTCATCCCTGTTGTGAAAGAGCCTCTTTACTGGATTATCCTCAGGATAACGCTCCAAAAGAATTATTGAAGGCAGGGTAAGGGTGCCTTGAGTTAAATCTGAACCTATTGGCTTGCCCAACTCCTCCTGGGTTCCCATAAAGTCCAGGATGTCATCTACAATTTGGAAGGAAATACCAAGGTTATAACCATACTCTTTTAGAACTACAACTGAATCTTGCGGAGCTTGGCCTAAAATAGCCCCTGATTCTGTAGCCAGAGAAAAAAGGGAGGCAGTTTTACTGGAAATCCTTTGCAAGTAGTGCTGACGAGTTTGTTCTAGGTTAAAAGCATTGAGGGCTTGATTTAACTCTCCGCTGGAAATAGTCATAATGGTTTGAGTAAATAGCTTTACTACTCGCAGATTCTGAGTGTTAGTTGTAAACTCCCCTGCTTTGGCAAACAGGTAGTCCCCGAGGAGTACTGCTTTATCCTCACCCCACAACTCATTTATCGTTGGTCTACCCCTGCGGAGCGGGGATTTATCAATGGCATCATCGTGAACCAAGGTAGCCATATGCATAACCTCAACGGCTGTAGCCATGGGTAGAAGGTAATCAAGGTTGTAGTTATAAAACTTACCTGATAGGAGAACAAACGCTGGACGAATTCCCTTGCCACCACCTCTCAAACTATAGCTTATCAACTCCGATAGCCAGCGAAAATCAACCTTACTAACTGAGCGTATCTTATCCTCTACTTTGATTAAATCTTCCGCAATAGGCTGGTAAATTGTGCTTAGCTCCAAAATGCCTCCCTTAACTATCAGGTAAACCCAGCCGATTAGTCTCTTCTTCTACCAACCCTTCATCCAATTTAGAAAACAGGGGCTCAGGAGGAAGTAACCTTTGTCCTGGCGATGGAGAATGTAGCCGCCAGCCATCTTCTTCTACACTGCCCTCAAAACCAAGTAACTCATGTAACTTCTGAGAGCTGAAGGGTAAGAAGGGATAAAGCACTGTTTTCAGGAGGGAAATTAGGCAAAGAGCCACGTATAGAGAGTCGGCGGCTGCCTGCCTATCTTCTTTAATCACCTTCCAGGGAGACTTCTCTTCCAAATAGCGGTTTGTAGCTTGAGCGAGACGCATAGCCCACATTATTGCTTGCCTAAAATGACACTGTGAAATATTATCGTCAACTTTTACAAAAAACAATTTCTTTGCGCTTTCAAGAAGATTTAAACTAAGGTCATCTGTTATTTTATTTAAATAATCGGCGCTCATATCTTTACCGAAGTTATCCAGATATTCGTGAATGTCATCATACTTACTATGCCTGGGTACGCAGCCGTCAAAGTTTTTATAGACAAAGGTGAGCACTCGATGAACCAAGTTTCCATAAGTAGCCACCAGCTCATCATTGTTACGACGAACAAACTCACGCCAGGAGAAGTCAGTATCTCCTGTTTCCGGCATATTTATTGATAATAAATAACGTAACGGGTCAGGAGCGTAACGGGATAGATAGTCAGGTAGCCAGACTGCCCAGTTACGACTGCTAGAAAGTTTTCTTCCTTCGATAGTTAGGTATTCGTTGGCCGGCACATCATAAGGTAGATTAAGATCACCGTAGCCCATCAGCATTGCTGGCCAGATAATGGTATGAAAGGGAATATTATCCTTACCAATAAAATAATAGCTCTTTACTTCACTCTGCCAGAAAGAGCGCCATTTTTCTTCATCTCCACCAGACTTAGCCCACTCCTTGCTCGCTGAGAGGTAACCAATAACCGCTTCAAACCACACATAGAGACATTTACCCTTAAAGCCATCAAGTGGTACGGGGATTCCCCACTCTATATCGCGGGTAATAGCCCTGTCCTTCAGCCCTCCCTCCAGATAGCTCATAGTAAAGTTGAGCACATTCGGTCTCCAGTGAGTCTGCCCCCTCACCCAGGCTAGGAGTTGCTCTCTGAAGGCAGAGAGTCTAAGAAAGAAGTGCTCCGAATCATTAAACTGAGGCGGGGTGCCACATATGCGGCAATAGGGGTCAACCAGCTCAGCAGCGTTTAGTGGCTTACCGCACTCATCACACTGGTCACCTCGTGCTCCGATAAAGCCACAGTAAGGACAGGTGCCCTCAACATAGCGGTCAGGCAAAAAGCGCTGGCAGTGATAACAAAAGGCTTGTGCCACACTAGCCTTATAAAGATAGCCTTTATCAAGAAGGGTGAGGAAGATATTTTGGGCAACCTCGGTGTGATTAGCAGTGCTGGTGGTGGTAAATAAGTCAAAGGAAATGCCTAGCTTCTGCCATGAGTCAAGAAACTGGTGATGATATTGGGTGGCTATTTGCTCAGGTTTCTTCCCCTCTTGGTCAGCCTTGATAGTTATCGGTGTGCCATGTTGGTCTGAGCCCGATACCATTAGTACATCATTACCTTTAGTGCGGTGGTAGCGGGCGAATATGTCAGGTGGTAAATAGGCTCCAGCAATTTGACCTAGATGTAATGGACTATTAGCATAAGGCCAAGCCACCCCAATAAAAATTCTTTCACTCATTAGCTACCTCTTGGATAATAAACCGCCTTGTATTTACTTAGGGAAGAAAGTGAGTATCCATTCGCCCTTTTCTTCTTCATAACGAGCATAACCCCGGCTTAGACTACACTCCGCGCAATAGCGCAATGTCTTTCCCTCTTCCACTTCAACCCCATCTGTTTCGTTGATGGCTAAATAGCGTTCTGGGTGCCTCATAATGCGACCGCACCCATCGCAACAAACCTCGCCAATTGCTATACAACCGCTACGCATTACTGACCTCCTTTTACATCCTGCTTAAGCTTTACCTATCCTCAGCCAGGCTCGATACAACTCCCGCTTTGATATCCCTGTTTTTTCAGCTATACTGGCTATTGCCTCTTTGGCAGTCATCCCGGTACAGTACATATATTGTAGCTCACGCTCAATCTCTTCACTCAACTGGGGTTTTGCCTCAATTCTCTTGCCTTCAATAACCAGAGTGAACTCACCCCTTGGCTCAGTGAAGTGGTCTATGGCTTGGCTCACCTTCCCCCGAAAAACCTCTTCGTGAAGCTTGGTAAGCTCTCGACAAACAGCTAGTTCCCTATCCCCGAGAACAAGTAGTATGTCATTTAGCGCAGCCAGTAGTCGATGAGGGGTTTCTAAGACCACAACAGTGCCATATTCACCAGCCACAGATTCTAAAAGACGCTGCCTGTCATTAGTCTTGCGGGGCAGAAAGCCCATGTAGGTAAACCGCTCTGCAGACAATCCGGAAACAACCAGAGCAGTAACCACCACGGAAGCTCCAGGAATAGGAACTATCGGAATACCTCGCTGGTTAGCTGTCACAATCAGTTCATAGCCAGGGTCAGATATGCCTGGCATTCCAGCATCTGAAACCAAAGCCACATCCCCATCTTTGAGGTAACTTAAAATGTAATCCAGTTTAGTCCACTTATTGCGTTCATGATAGCTGGTCATAGGCGTATTAATATCATAAGCATTAAGTAGCCGCTTCGTCCTGCGGGTGTCCTCAGCGGCAATAAGCTTCACCTCACGCAGGATACGAAGGGCGCGTAATGAAATATCCTCCAGGTTACCAATAGGGGTAGCCACCACATAAAGAGAGGACATCGCCTTATATCTTCCTCAAGGTATCTATTATAACCTATACCTCAGTTATGCGTCTACAATGGCAAGGAGACTTTCTAGAGAGTGAGGCTAATAAAGCATTTAGCTGAAGTTCGGGCACTTGACCAAGCGAAGATATTAGACTGTTATAGTCCAATATCGACACCGCAGCACAATTTCTTGGGATACAGGTATAGAACGCGGAGCTAATCAGGAAGGATACGGACTACGCGATGCGGGCACTGGTCTACCTGGCCATACGCCGCAAAGAGGAGCCAGTGGCGGTAAAAGTATTGGCCAAAGCCCAGGACATACCCAATGACTTCGCCCACAAAATCCTTCGGAAATTAACCAAGGCGGAATTGCTTGAGGGCTACAGGGGGTCTCAGGGCGGCTTTATATTAGCTCGCAGTCCGACCCAAATCACCCTCCTACAGACGGTAGATGCCATCCAGGGGCCAGTGGTGGTGAGAAAGTGCTGTTTGGGTTTGGATGTGTGCCCCAGGCGACCATCATGTTTGGTATCGGTTATATTTGAAGAACTCCATAACAATTTGGAAAAGTTCCTGGAAAACATAGCCCTTACTGAGGTCTTGAAGTCGAGGTATCCGCAGCCCCATCACTTTACATTCCCGGTTCAATAATACTTCCCATCGGAGAACCCCGATTGACTTTGTCTATTTCCAATTGGCAGGTATCTCAGTCATCTTGAGAAAATATACTACTCTTGAATAGCTCTCGTTTCTCCCCTTATTTCCTTCTCGTAGCCGACTCTTCACCTTATTTAACACACTGTTTAGATGTCTGATGAAATGTTGGTTTATTGACTTTGAACTTATGCTTTTGATATAGTTTCTAGTCAAGGAGGGATACTAAAATGGCTATTCACCAATTTAAGCAACTTCGTCGTTCCTTAGGATTTGATGAAGTGGCCATAGTCCCTGGAGATATAACTGCTAACCCAGACCAGACAAACATTGATTTTAAAATAGAGGGCTTCACCTTCGCTATCCCCATTATGGCTTCAGCAATGGATGCAGTAACTGATGTCAACTTTGCTAGCCTACTGGGTAAGCTAGGTGGGCTAGCTGTTCTTAATTTGGAGGGGGTACAAACCCGATACAACAATCCCAAAGAAGTGTTGACTGAAATTGCTCAAGCATCCAATGCCGAAGTCACCCCCCTTCTTCAGAAAATCTACTCACAGCCGATTAAGGAGAACCTTATTGGCAAACGAATTGAAGCGATTAAAAAGTCAGGAGATGTGTGTGCTGTTTCGGTGGCACCAGCTAATACTAAACGCTTCGCTCCGATAACTGCTGAAGCTGGAGCTGATATATTTGTAGTCCAGTCCACCGTTACCACTACCCGTCACATATCCAAAAGCTACCGCGGATTAATTTTCTCCGAGCTTCGCGAGTCCATACCAATGCCTATTGTGGTTGGTAATTGTGTAAGCTACGGCGCTTGTTTAGAGATTATGCGAAACGGAATCTCCGGGGTTTTGGTAGGGGTAGGACCAGGCGCTGCTTGCACTACTAGACAAGTACTTGGTATCGGCGTCCCGCAAGTAACAGCTACCATGGATTGTGCCGCGGCTAGAGATGAATACCTACGCCAGTCGGGTAGGTATGTGCCAATAATTACCGATGGCGGGATTAGTAATGGTGGAGACTTGTGCAAAGCCTTCGCTGCCGGCGCTGATGCCGTAATGTTGGGCTCCATTTTTGCCCAAGCTGAAGAGGCACCGGGGCTAGGTTATCATTGGGGTATGTCCCATCCCCACCCAGCACTACCCAGAGGGACCCGAATAAAGGTTGGAACCGCTGGTACGCTGGAGCAAATCCTGTTCGGACCCACTTCAGTTACCGATGGCAGTCAGAACCTCGTCGGGGCTCTGCGCACCGCAATGGGCACCTGTGGGGCACTTACCATCCAGGACATGCATCAAGTTGAAATGGTAATCGCTCCGGCTATTACTACTGAAGGTAAATTATGGCAACGCTTGCAGTCATAGTCATTTAGGCTACATAGGACTACTTAACAATATACCTAAATACATGCGTGGTGTTTGAATGCTACATAAAGTCTCTCTGGGAGCAGGTAATATAGACAAATATCGCTTGATTGAATACAGGGAGTTTATTGATGAGGTGGCAAATCTTGGAGAAGAGCTAAGAGGACTACGCTTGTGCCACATCAATTCGACCCCCTTGTAAATGACTCTCAACCCGCCGCTCTACGCTACTATTCACCACATAGTAAAGCCAAATGGATATGGCGCTGTCATGTGGACAGATCAGAGCCAGATAACTTAGTATGGCAATTCTTGCGTCCCTGCGAAGAGGCAAATAAAGATAAAGACATTATTGTCTATTCCAATCTAACCGGAGTGGGCAATATTGAGGTCAATGCATTTCAGAGAGCCAGCGACCTAGTTATCTAAAAGTCGCTTAGGGAAGGCTTTGGCTTGGTGGTAGCTGAGGCTTTATGAAAAGAGACACCAGTGATAGCTGGTAATACTGGTGGTATTCCGATGAAAATGCCTGGTAACCTCAGTAATTATCTGGTAGATAGCGCAGAGGAGTGTGCTGAAAAAACAGTGTACCTATTAGAGAATCCAGTAATTTGCAAAAGGTTGGGGCAAGAATGTAAAGTAATTATAAGGCGGAACTTCCTTATGCCCAGACTGGTTATAGATGAACTCACCCTGATAAGGAGACTAGTTAGGAAATAATTCCCCTTATTTAGCTGCTATGATAGAGCTACTCATCTTCCTCTTCAGCCACTATATGTCTCTCTCCAGCAATATAAGGTAGCAAAGCATCTGCCCTTCCCCACTTGCGCCGTGATGTGAAGGTTAGTTTGTCAATTGCCTGGCGCAATTCCCTTAATCTCCCTTCAGGTTGTCCAACCCCTACTTTTACCATCACTCCGTCTACCCCTGTTTCCCATAGAATCTGAAGTTCATTAGCCGTTACATTTGATGGCACAGGGACTAACAGGGGTTTAGTCAACAAATCAGCGAAGCGCTGAAAAAGCATGAGGTGATACCAGGTGAGAAAATACTCCCCCTCCTGCTCGCCACTAGTAAGCACCGCATCTACAGGTAACATATCAACAGCTCTTAACAAGCTCCCACTAAGCGATGCCTCTACCTGCAAAATCTTACTCAGTTTATTATCTTGAAGTATTGACAGCGGAGTATCGGCTAGTGGAAAGACGGCAAAATCGCAACCAGCTTCTACCATTTGTGTCATCCCTACCTGCCCAACATCTCTTAGCCAGCCACCCCAGGGAATATCAGACAAAACCTGACATTTTTCCCCAAGGGTTTTAACCCCTTCGCTCAAATTGGAAATGTGAAATAGTCCAGCATCAGCCCCAGCCATATAATCAGCCAACCCGTCAATATTAGCCTGAGCAAAATCAGCAATAAGCAACATTCTTGGCTTGGGTAATACCTGTTGCATCGCCCCAAATCCCATAGCCTGGGGCGCAGTTTGTGAAACCCAATTAAATTTATCTATAAGTCGGCTCATCTACCTACCACGGAACTAACTGAGCAAATTATAGAGGAAATTTGATTAAAATTCAACGCAATATTGTGCGGTGTCCGGCAACGAGGATAGTAAAATGGGGAAGAAGATACTCGTCGTGGATGATGACCCCACCTTTGTTAGACTAGTTGACCAGGTTCTTGCTGAGAAGAAATATGAAGTGCTCCAGGCGAGTAATGGTCAGAAAGCACTGTGGCTCCTGTTTACCCATAATCTCGACCTAGTGCTTTTGGATGTGGTAATGCCTGGGATGGACGGCTGGCAGACATGTCAACGCATCCGTGACATGTCTGATACACCCATTATCATGCTTACTGGCGAGCAGAACACCGAGGATGACATACTGCGTGGGCTTGACTATGGCGCTGATGATTATCTTACTAAGCCAGTAGGAAATAGAGAACTGATAGCCAGGGTATGGGCAGTGCTACGCCGCGCTGAGTCACCCTCTACAGTGGGTTCACAGAAGGAGACCACCTATAGCGATGACTACCTTACTGTGGATATCGCTGAGCGGAAGATTATGGTAAATGGAGAACGGGTTAAGCTGACCCCTATAGAGTTTCGCCTGTTTGCCGTCCTGGTAGATAATGCTGTCCATATTCTTACTCACAAACAACTGTTGGAAAAGGTACGGGGCTGGGAGTATACCGATGACCTGGACTATGTGCGCATCTGCGCCAGTAGATAGAACCAGCCCCCTCCCTACCCAAGTAAATTATGACTGAACCCGGGGTCGGTTACTATTTCCAGAAATCCAATTGATACCGAACTATATTAAGATACTCATTTACCAACTCTGTTGCCATCTGTTAAACACAGCCTGTTCGCCTGCTCAATCGCCTCCCCTACCACAAACAGTGACCCGGTAACACAGATGATGTCTCTCTCCCCAGCTAGAGTCAGAGCCAAGGATAGTGCCTGGGCAACATCATCTACTACTTTCGGCTTAACTCCGTACTTCGTAAATTCGGCCACAATAGATACCGGTGCCATAGCCCGAGGATGGCGAGAATGGGTAACAATAACCTTATCAAAAAGGGGCACTAATTCTGAGACAATACCAGCTATATCCTTATCCAACGATGCCCCTATAACCAAAATAGCCTGGGAGTCATTGTTGTTAACGGAACTTTGCCTCTCCAATCTAATAAGCGACCCGAAGTATTGCACTAGGGACTGTTTCAGCCTCCGGACTCCCTCAACATTCATGGCTCCGTCAACCACCAGAAGGGGATGATGACTGATAATCTGGAATCGACCTGGCCAGCTTACTTGCGCTAAACCGTCAGTGATACTATCTTTGGAAATATTACAGCCATTTCTAGTTAAAACTTCCAGAGCAGCCACCGCGGTAGCAGCATTGTCTAACTGGTGGTAACCAAGAAGCGGAATAGATAATTCATAGTTACCCAATATTCCCCTTACCTGAAATAGCTGCCTATTCAAATCAAATCCACGGCAATGCCAGGTAATATCACTACCCACCCTAATTAACTCTGCCCCACATTTTTGGCAGGTTTCGTCTATTACTTGAGCCACCTCATCAGGCTGAGGGGAGGTTACTACAACGCTACCAGACTTGATAATGCCAGCTTTTTCAGCAGCGATTTCAGCCAGCGAATTACCTAATACCTCGGTGTGGTCAAGGCTAATAGAAGTGATAATGCACACCTCAGGATTGATTACATTGGTGGCATCAAACTTCCCCCCCATCCCTACCTCCAGTACCTGAAAGTCCACTCTCTTTAAGTTGAAGTGGTTAAAGGCTAGTGTTGTTAACAGCTCAAAAGTAGTCAACTCACCATAAGTAGCCTTCTGGTTTACCGCCTGAGCCTCAGGCTTTAGTCTCTCCACCAGAGCAACATACTCTTCCTCAGAGATTAATTCTGTGCCAACCCTCATGCGCTCTCTCAAGTCATTAAGGTGTGGTGAAGTATAAAGCCCGGTAGTATAACCAGCAGCAGTAAGAGCTGAGGCAACTATAGCCGCTGTGCTTCCTTTACCATTGGTACCGGTAATATGAACTGACCTAGCTTTCAGGTGGGGATTGCCTAACCGAGCCAACAGCTCGTCCACACGCCTCAGGTCATAGTTGGCTGCCTCGTGTGGCATCGGTACCTTTTCATAGTCAGGATAGCTCAATATATAATCTAATGCTTCTTGATAATTCATTCCTGACGACCCTCCACTACGACAATTATATCACCGCTGATTGAAGGTCAACAAGAAAAACAGAGAGTGTTTACTTATCTAGGGTGGTAAGAAAGAGGTTGCTATACAACCCCGAGAGGATATACTTGAAATTGTTTATGACGGCTGATATTATCAACCTCAGGGGGCAATGTGAATTTTACTGAAAAATTGATGGCCGCCGGCAGGAAGAATAGGAGCTTGCTCTGCGTTGGGCTTGACCCCGACCTGAAGCTAATGCCTGATAAAGTAGGTGTTTTTGAATTCAATAAGGCAATCATTGATGCTACTTCCGATTTGGTATGCGCCTATAAACTTAATCTTGCCTTCTACGAAGTTCTAGATATTAAAGGACTTGATGCCCTGAAGCGCACCATTAAACATATACCAGATGATATACCGGTAATAGGAGACGCTAAGCGGGGCGATATAGGTAACACAGCTAAAGCTTATGCCAGAGCTATTTTTTCCAACTTAAACTTTGATGCAGCTACGGTGAATCCCTACCTGGGCTTTGATTCAATAGAGCCCTTTATAGAGTACAGTGATAAAGGGATATTTATCCTGTGCCGGACATCAAACGCTGGTGCTATTGATTTCCAGTCTCTGTGCCTTGAAGAACAGGGTAACTACCGTCCATTGTTTGAAATAGTAGCCCTAAAAGCCAGGCAGTGGAATACACACGGCAACATAGGGTTAGTTGTTGGCGCTACCTACCCTGAAGAATTAAGGCTGATTAGACAGAATCACCCTGATATGCTCCTGTTAATCCCAGGCATCGGTGCCCAAGAGGGAGACCTAGCATCAACGGTTCGCTTTGGGGTTAATAGCCAGGGAGAAAAGGCCATTATTAGCTCGTCAAGGAAAATTATATATGCCTCACGACAAAAGGATTTCGACCAGGCAGCCCGGCGTGTTGCCTTATCAATACAAGAACAAATTAACTACTATCGGTCCATCCTTTGAGGTAAAAAGAATGGTAATGGATATAAGGCTGGGGGATGTAGTTTGCCTTAAGAAGAAGCACCCCTGTGGCGGCTATGAGTGGCAGGTGGTCAGACTTGGGGCTGATATAGGGATTAAATGTCTTAAATGCCAGCGCCATGTCCTTCTTGAGCGCAGTGTCTTTGAGCGTAGAGTTAAATCCTTTATTTCTCGAGGGGGTGGCTAAGCTATTGATATTGATAGACAAAAAGAGATTGAGGCGAAGTTAGCCGACCTGAAAGGGCGATGGCCTGCTCATTCTGCACCGCCTTCAATGTGGCACGAACTTGAGGAGCTAGAGGAAGAACTAGAGAAAATCAAAAAGAAGAGACAAGCTAAGGACTAATACCTGCAAGCTCTAGTAAACCCTTATAATTGCCACCCCGAAAAGTACAATAAAGGAATCTGTCTTGCCGCACAGGTATGCTCTCATAAACTAATTAAGCAAGAAGAACCCTATGATATACCCATGTTTCATCCGTCTGCATGTCAAGGTTGTGGTGATTATGTCAGGGTTTGCCTCTGCCTCATACGAAGCCAGAGTCTTTGGCTTGCGTGATGGTATGCCACTTATTACTGTCTGCCGCCTCTATCCCCAAGCCAACTTTATAGAGAGTAGTTTTTCCAAGTATAGCCATGCTTCATGGTTATCCTGGCTGACTTTTCACCCTTTCTGGCACCATCGCCCATAGCTGAACTACCGAGAATAGGTAAAAAACGGAACGAATTATAAACGGCTTGGTGTAATTACTATATTATAAACCATCTAGTATACTACTGGATGCCCTCAGAAGCCATTTTAGTGCCTCTGATAAGCTTCTGCATCATACTCAAAGTCATTTATGATAGAGAAGCAAAGCACTATTGACGGGGAAGCAACCGGTTCGCCTCATCGGTATCGGGGTATTAAACCTAATTGAGACGGGCAAACAATTAGACATGCTGGATTCCTCGGTCTAGAGATTGGAGCAATTAAATAAAGCCATTGACCACATCCGAAAAAATACGGATTTATTGCTATACAAACGGGACAGACTCTACTACTGAAGGACATCTTACCCGAAAACGAGAGAGGCTACAACCAACACACGCAAAGCCTTTCGAGGTAGGCGAAGACCGAAGTAGGTGAAACCAGCTCACAAATGTTCGGAAAGAGCAGAGTTGGCTAATGAGCAGGATGCGAAATAGCATATTGGGTACAAGGAATAACTATTGCTCCCTGGGAAAAAGTATGCTAATATGCTGGAAAGAAAGCCAAGGCAAATCGGGGTGTAGCGCAGCCAGGTAGCGCACCTGAATGGGGTTCAGGTGGTCGGAGGTTCAAATCCTCTCACCCCGACCATAATCATGAAATCCAGGGTCAGAGCACCTGAATTACCAGAAAAGCCAAGGGGGCTAAATTTGGGCTAGACCACCTGAATCGATGAAAATGAGACTGGTCCGCGAAAATTAATTATGGTTGTATCACTACAATGGGAGTACGCTACTGGGGACATCCCTTTTAAGGACACTGCCGAGCCCGCAGCGGACTGAGAGCCCTTTTCAGAATCCCGTGTAGATAATCCCTCAATATAGAGTTGAGGAATCGTCTCTTCCAGGAGCAGGCTACTTTCACCTCTATGGATATGCTCAGCGATAATCTTGTTCCCTCGCGAGCAAACTACTCCAGTAGTTGGTTGCTTAGTTCCTCCAAGCGTAACCCCAGGTTTACCATAGCCAATTTCTGTCCTTTGTAGTATTCTTTCTCCACTAGTTCCGAAACACTACCTTTGTATATTAGAAAGCTAAATCCGCTTATTCCTTTTTCTTCTTATTCCTTCACATAAAGTATGCTAATTGTGGTAGAATTTCCCAGCAACCCTAATTTAACACAGGGGAATGGGATATACAGGTATTATGGGAGTTATCGCTTAATGAGTACGGCTGTCTCTATCATCATACCGACCTATAATGAAAGGGATAATATTATTGCTCTGGTTAGACGGATTGACCAGGCTCTATCCAACTATGAATATGAAATTATATTCATTGACGATAGTAGCAATGATGGCACCGCTGAGGTAGCTGCGGCATTATCACCTAAATACCCGGTTAAGGTAATTATACGCCAAAATAAGAGAGGTTTGGCCTCAGCCGTGGTTGATGGATTGGGATATGTAAAGAGTGAAGTAATAGGAGTAATGGATGCCGACTTACAGCATCCACCTGAGGTTATTCCTCAACTGCTTAAAGAAATAGGAAGTGGAGCCGATGTAGCCATCGCCAGTCGTTATGTAGAAGGTGGAGGCTGTCAGGGGTGGGGGCTAATGAGGAGGATAATCTCAAAGGGAGCCATATTCCTAGCTCACCTGCTGCTGCCCTCAACCAGAAAGGTTAAGGACCCTGTATCAGGATTCTTTATGATCAATAGACGGGTAGTAGGCAATACTGAATTGAAGCCAACTGGTTATAAGATACTTCTGGAAATACTCATAGAGGGGGAATTTCAGAGCGTAGCCGAAGTTGGCTACACTTTCAGAACCAGGAGTGGGGGAGAAAGCAAACTAAATGCCCGACAACAAATAGATTATCTGAAACATATATATAGCCTTATGAGGAGAAAGGGTGAACTAGTGAGGTTCGCCAAGTTCTGCTTGGTTGGGCTAAGTGGCATACTAGTTAACATGGGACTGCTTTGGTTACTGACCGAGTTTGTTGGTCTATTTTACCTTCTATCGGCAGCCATAAGCATAGAGTCCTCTATCATCTCCAACTTTATCCTTAATGACTTCTTCACTTTTCCTGACCGGCGCTTGCCCGGCGCCAAATCATTCTTCGGTCGCCTATTAAAATACAATTTAGTATGTGTCGCTGGCTTAGGGGTCAACATGGGGGTACTTTGGTTGCTTACCGATTTCTTGGGGATATTCTATCTTGTTTCTGAGCTAGGCGGAATAGTGGCAGCTACTTTATGGAACTACACCCTTAGTATATTGTGGGCATGGAAATAGTAAAACAGCTGGTGCAGCGACTAGGCAGATGGGAATATACCGGGCTTTGCCTGTTAGTGCTGGTCACATTAGTTATGCACTTCAGCACCATTATGCAGCCCAATGAGCCTCTCTTTGATGAGCAATACTATGTTACTGACGCTAGACATATTCTACAGGGCGAGGGAACATGGCATATAGAACATCCACCTCTAGGCAAGTTGTTCATCGCCTTTGGCATGTTCCTGTTTGGTGATAATCCCTTTGGCTGGCGTTTTTTTTCAGTTGCCTTTGGAACGATTTGTATTGTTCTTTTCTACCTGATTTGTCGCCAGTTGAGCATATCCAAAAAAGTATCTTTCTTAGCCACTTTTTTATTGTCTGTTGAAAACCTGAGCTTCGTTCAGGCTAGTGTGGCTATGTTGGATGTCTACAGCCTAACTTTCATGCTGGGCTCGTTTTGGCTTTATCTCAAGGGACGGTATCTAATTTCAGGACTATCAATCGGGCTGAGTGCACTAGCTAAGCTGAGTGGCGCTCTAGCCTTGCCAGTGGTATTGCTACACTGGTTTTTCAGCAAGAAGGTACGCCCCAGGAAATTTGTAACCTCAATGTTATTAGCACCAGTATCATTCTTACTCCTGATGCCCCTGTTTGATTTTATTATCTGGCACAAGTTGCTCAATCCTATTGTGCAGACGGGGACTATGCTGAGGATATCAAGCCTGTCTACCTTTGCCATATATCCCTCAGAAATGCTCAGCCGTCCCTGGGACTGGATAATACACCCTGAGATACTAACCTATTGGTTAGACCCTCATTATGTCTGTATGATCAGCCCGAGTATATGGGCTTTTATTATTCCTGTGGTATTGTATATAACCTTCAGGGCAATAAAAGGTAGCAGTATTGCTGTTTTTAGCATATCGTGGTTTACCAGCACCTACTTAATCTGGATACCAGCCAGCCTTATTACCGATAGAATCAGTTATATTTTCTACTTTTATCCTACCATAGGGGTGATATGTATCGGTCTTGCTCTAGGGCTAACCCAATTATCTGAGATTGGAAGGACTGGGCAGACGGGCAGATTCAGAAGGATAGCGAGACTGGCAATACCAGCCTATTTACTCCTTCACCTGGCTGCTTTTGCCATCCTGACGCCGGTGCCATACTGGTGGAAAGTGCCAGCCTGTATTGCCCTTTATATCCTCGCCCGTTTCTTTCTAAGTAGTGATAAATCACCATCTTTAGAAGGTCAATATAACACATAAATAAATCAATTATCGTGGCGTAGCCTATATAGTTTGGTTCTGTTTCATATATGGTGGCTGTAAATGACCCTACCGGTGGCGATAACCTCATTGATAAATCGATTCCCCTCGTTGGTCATTTGTTCAAATCCCTGCTCAGTTAGTTCCAGCCCAGCGGGTTCGGTCTGGGCAAACGGGCAAGCTCAGAAGGATAGCGAGGCTAGCAAACCAGCCTATTTACTCCTTCACCTGCCTACCTTTGTCATTCTGACGCCGTTATCTTTTGATTGATAGTGAGAGGTTAAGTCATAATTGCTAGGGGCTCTGGTAAGTTATAACCTGCTGCTTATATTATGGTTACCAGAAAGCCAGGAGGATAAGTGGGATATTCCTAGAGTTAATAACATCAGTAATATGTAATCAAGACTTATTATTATACTAAATTATCATTTCACAACTTTGTATATCTGTATCATATTGTTGTCACTATAAAACTCGGCAACCTTTGACACTGATTCTAAATGCTCCAGGGTATCACTATCCATGGGTATTTGGTCCTTTATTCCTAGCGTATTCGTTAAGTATGTCATATGGTTATTTCTGTAAAGTATATAATCTGCCTCTCCATAGTCCTCCAGGTCATAGACTCTTTGGTAGTTTATATTATCATCGGTATATAATTGGTATATCCAAGGAGCCACTGTGGGAAGAGCCTGGACCTCTGCTTGACTAGAAGGAATAGTATTCAGATACTCAATGGCTTGTATATCGCAGGGTCTTAGTGCCGTATAATCTCCCAGCCATCTATGTATTGGTATGTTTGTTATTAGTAAAATGCCTATCATGAGGATTATTAAGTGAGGTTTAAACTTAAGTCTATAGTTAGTTATGGCTACTCCCAGTAGTATTGAAGATGTAAAACCTATGAAAGTTCCCAAATCTCTGGAAAATCTATCGCAATTATAACCGAGGAGGGTGAAGGTACCAACGGTTAAAACAACAATAAAGGATAGTAGTATATAACTAAGGGGCTGGTTTAATTTGATTATGATATTTCTTTTATCCTCCGATTTTCCTTTGATTAGTATAATTGCCAGAATAACTAAGGCTAGTGCCAGTAAATATATTACCCCAATGTTTAAGTAATGGGTAATCCAAAAGGGTAAGCTGAAAGGTGCTACAAAGGTGGGTGTCCCCTGGGTAATAGAACTAACCATCTTCCCCCCAAGTGCTGGTAGTTCTTTGTGCATCCAGGTAAACCAGGCAGTCAATATGGAGAGGGTAAATACTGCTCCGAAACTTAGGATTTTCCTTATCATAATTTTATCTTTCTTTATAAACTGATAGACAGTAAAGCCGGCAATGAATAGTAGCATTGAAGTCATTAAATATAGGTATGTAGAACTGTGTACAAGGGAGGTCATAATGAATAAGAATCCTGAGATTAAAAGCCACTTATATTTACCTGATTCTAACCATATACATAGGCTAAATATAGCTAGAATGCCTACCACATACAGATTGAAGATATTAAAGATTGTTCCGTCATCAAAATAATACCAGATTCCCATAACTATAAATACACTTATATAGAAACTTAAAGCTGCGCCTACAAGACCATAAAATCTTCTAACCAATATCCATAAGGTTACAAAGACTGCCAGTATTACCGCGTAGTTGAATACACTAAACACAGTTATGGAAGAAAGACCCATATATGTAAAAGGTGTTAGAAGAGTAAGACCATAATAACCCATGTTTTTTACATAGCCGAAATTTTCGGTGAGGTTATTCAGGCATCTTATGTGGTGTGCTGTATCATCTCCCCCAGTGGGATAAATGAATCCATAGTGTAAGGGAGAATAGATTAACACTGACAAAACCAAGGCTAGGAGAGTCCAGAATAATATGTTTTCTCTTAGTTTTATTCGCTGTTCGTTCATTACATAGTAGCCTAACATCTTGTAATACTGTAGGCAAGAGCTTACTAGTCATATCTATCTACAGTATAATCAACAGATATTCGGCAATCTTCTTCTGGCTGGCTGTTCACCTAGCCAGGTCTGGCTGTGGTTGGTTGTCTACATAAGGCAGCAAGAAAGCCAGGATAATAAGCGAAAGATTTCTTAGGACTAGCATTCCAATTACTAGAGGTATCGGGTCGCCCTCTATAATACCACCATAGGCTACAGGGTAAATAAAATAGGTCATCAGACCAATCATAATAAACATCAGCCAAGAGATGAGTCGCCAGCGCCAGGCTATCAGTGGAATAAGAGGATAGAGCCAGATGATGAACTGGGGGGAGAGAACCTTGCTGGTAAGCATAAAGGCAAGTATGGCTATTATCGAATAGTTTACTATTCGGGCGGTATCCGGCTGATTAATAGGGGAGAGCGTCTGTTGGACAACTGCTCGTCCACCTTGATTCTTATGGAAGAACCAATATACGGCTACTAATGAAAATAATATTAACAGAGGCGAAACCCTGGCTAGAATATCAGCCAGGGGAGAACTTAAATTGTATGACCCAAAACTAAACTCTATTTCTAACGAGGTAAGCCCCAAGGTTTGCCCCAGCAATAAAAAAGATGAATATGTACTCTCGCATTGAAGACCACGCTGAGCGTGATAGGTAATCGAATTCCAGAATCCGTCAGGGCTGAGAAGGAGGCAGGGCACCACAATAGCCACCGTAGTAATGACAAAGGTGGCAACTCCGACTATAGCCTGCCGATTCTGGCGATGCCGCCAGTGATACAGCAGGAAAATAGGGGCAAGGATAACCGGATACAATTTAGTCATAACCCCCACGGCTAAAAGAGCCCAGGAAGTCTTGTGCTTACCTTGGCAAAAGGCATACAGGGCTAGAAGGACCATTATAGCCGGGATAAGGTCATAACGTCGGGCAATGATAGGACCAATGGCGAGCAGAGCTAGGGTATAAATGGTAAGTGTTTTCCAAAGAGATAGATTCAGGCGCCGTGCCAGGGCTGATATGAGGAATAAGCCTAGTAAGTTAAAAAGTAAGATCTCGATGGCAAAAATATTAGCATAGGTGGCAGGATTGGCGGTGATAAGGCGTGGTACAGTAAAAAATATCAGTGCCAGAGGTGGATATTCTACGGCAAAGTCCTGGTATGGTAATTGACCTAGGGCAATCACCCTCGTTGAATAGTTAAAGTAGAGAGCGGCACCGTGGTTCCCTTCACCAACATAGAGGTTACTATTGAATATAATAGTAAAGATTAGAATGTGGATTAAGCCGAAGATTATAAGTTGCCACTTTTGCCTCATGACTATCTTTTTCCTTTAAAACAGCGAGGCCGGTTTTTGATAGCTCTATCAAGTTAATCTTATCTACCTCTAGACTTTGATTGAAGCCCACACATAGTAAACAGGTTGGACATAGGGTATTATAGCCTAACCAAATCTATTGTAATCCTTTGACTACTGCGTTATTTATTAGGAGCGCTACAAATATGATGTAAAATCTGACGATAAGTATACCACAAAGGACTACCCACACTGCATAAGAATCTGCTCACCTCTGCTTTGCTTGAGCATCTAAAGGGACAGCTAGTCATTAATATGAATCCCCTTTTTCTTGCTGTGGGCGCCAGACTTTCTGTGCTCAGAAGAGAGAAAACCGCCGAGGTAGGGGACAAACCTCTAGTAAGTGTAATGCTGAGGCAGTTCGACAACGTTAATCCGGCTGTTTGAACTGTCCATTAGTAATTTGTGCCATCAATGCTGACAACGAACATATAGGCACCTTTATCTACCATTATTTTGAGCAGGTCATTTGCTCGCATACTAGCACTTCCCCGGTTTTGATAATTCTTAAACACCAGCTAGTGTAGGAGTTCCGTAAGTCCCAGGTCTGGCAATGCCAACAACCTCGTATATGAACTCTCTGATTCTGAGAAAAGCGCCGGCTACTTCAGGGTCAAATTGAGCTCCCTTGCAGCGGTCTATCTCAGCAAAAGCAGAATCAGTGTTTATGGCGTCCCGGTAGGGACGCTCGGATGTCATGGCATCAAAGGCATCAGACACCTGCAGGATTCTAGCACCGAGCGATGTCTGCGCGCCGGACAGGCCGTCAGGATAGCCACCACCATCATAGCGCTCATGGTGATGCCTGACTATCTTCAAAATTTCCTCATCTTTGAGAATGGGAGCTAAGACGCGCTCCCCCACTTCAGGGTAAAATGTTATCTGCCGATACTCTGACTCGGTTAGCCGACCCTTTTTATTTAAGATGGATTCTCTGACTCCTATCTTGCCGACACCATGAACCCACCCACCAAGCCTTATCTTCTCAATGGTGTCTCGTGGTATGCCTAACTCCCTGGCTACAGCTACAGATATTTCGGCGACCCTCCGCGAATGTCCACTGGTATACCTATCTTTGGCTTCGAGTTTGCAGACCAATGCAATAATAGCATTTGGATTACTTTGTAACTGAGCGAGAGCCTGGTCAGTGCTACTGATGTCCTGACGCTGATAGCCTCTGCTTGAAAGCTTCCGACGGAGAAGCCTCCTAATTGACTCATAATTAGTAATGGGTATTCCTTTCTGTTTTTTAGCCATTTCTCCATCTCCTACAGATCTTCCCGTACTCATCACATCTTCCTGTGTGATGCTCTTATTCTTTTTTTGGATGTGGGTCACATTTGGTACCCGAAACTTCTCTGCGAGTCTATGTGATGAAACATAATAATAATAATACCAAAGATGGCGACAGATGTCAATAGAACCGACAGTAGTCTAGCATGTGCTTACTTGGTGCAGTGAACTAATTTCTAATCAAGGTAGGCTAGAATCGGCAGGTCATATACTATTGCGGTAGCCAGAAACACTGATAAAGAGTTACTCATTCGCCCGATGGATGTCACAGGTGAATACATTAGATATCTATATTAATCACTCATCACAGGCGGCTATATAAAGGAGAATAGTACAAGAGGGTATCAGCTTACTTTGCCAATAAGATCGGCTATATCCTTTATTCCCTGGTCTCTCATGAATTCCTCCATCCCATCTAGAATATCGAGTGGAGCCCGAGGGTTGGTAAAGCTGGCGGTACCTACCTGGATAGCTTTGGCTCCAGCCATGAGGAACTCTATGGCATCGCTAGCGGTAGTAATGCCACCACAGCCAATGACTGGTAACTCTACGGCACTAGCTACCTCATATACCATATATAATGCCACCGGTTTTATGGCTGGTCCGGATAAGCCTCCGGTTATGCTGCCTAGCAGTGGTCGGCGCTTGGAAATGTCAATAACCATACCTTTTAAGGTATTGATTAAGGATATGGCATCGGCTCCGGCTTCAGCCACAGCCATAGCTACCTTAGCTATATCACTGGTGTTTGGGGTTAGCTTAACCAATACCGGCAGAGAAGTGGCTGCTCTGACAGCGGCGGTTACTTCGGCGGCTGATTTGGGGTTTGCCCCAAATTCAGAACCACCAGCTTTAATATTGGGGCAACTGATATTTACTTCAATAGCACTAATTCCGGCTACACCATCCAGCTTACTAGCTATCTTGGCGTATTCGTCAATGGTTTCACCGGCAATATTAACGATGACTGGTACCCGCCATCTTGCCCAAAGGGGTGCCTTTTCTTTAATTAAGGCGTTAACCCCAATATTCTGTAGCCCAATTGAATTAAGTAAGCCACAAGAAGTCTCAGCTAGTCTAGGCTGAGGGTTACCATCTCTAGGTTCGAGGGTGGTTCCTTTACAGACAATAGCCCCTAGCTTTTGAATATCAAATATAGGGCTATCCTCTGTGCCGTAACCAAAGGTGCCAGAGGCTGTAATCACTGGGTTAGCTAGTAATAAGCCCCGCTGATTTTTAGGGGCAAGTTGAACTGACAAGTTCACCGACAGCTCCTTATGGAAGGCTGGTGCTATATCAGATTATATGTTATTTCTTGCGGAGTGGCAATTTCCTCCTTATGAATAGCAGAGGAAACACTATATCGCTGGTGCAGCAGGGGACCCAAACAGCAAGGAAGAGAAACAAAAAGATGATAAGAAGTGTAAACCAGCTTATTGCTTCGCCCAATGCCATGATGATGTGGAATAATGATGCCCAAGTGCTTATTAATACATGTCCAGAGTGCGGGAATTTGGTGGTAGGTCTTAAGTAACCGATGGTGACACCAATTAGCGCTGCTGGGTTCACTACCCACCATTCTTCAATAAAACCGATATGAATCCCCCTGTTGGGTAGCTCAAGTAGCATTTCCCCCAGGTAGGGAATTATTGAATCGCTTAGCGTAGCTATGCCGATGGAGCCAAAATAGCCAACCAAAATCGCTGCCCAGACTTTACCATTACTAGCTTTTTTGTATATAGCTGTGGTCACCAGGGCGCTCAATACAACATGTGTTGGATGTAGGACATGAAAAACAGTCGGAGAAATCCGAGAAACCTGAGGAAGAAAGCCCCCAAAGACTATTATAACCATAAGAATAATACCGGTAACGGCACCCAAACTAGTAAACGGGGCATGTTCGGTGAGTTCATTGGCTATCCGTCTAATCAACTTTCCTCCGTAGTTAATTGAAAATTATTTCCACTAACACGCTATAAAAAACTACTAAAAACAATGCTTAATAAATCCTAAGTGGCTTCTTTTTGGCAGGCTTGGCACAGACCGATGAACTCGAGCAGATGGTCGTTGATCTCAAAACCGGTTTCCAGAGATAATCTTTGCTCCAGTTGACTAAGGTCACAGCCGGTAAAGTCAACAACTGCGCCACACTCAGAGCAGATTAGGTGATGGTGATGTTCTAATGGTCTCTTGAGTAAATAACTCCCACAGCTACCCCCAGCATGTACCTCGCAGATAAGTTTGAGCTTGGCAAGTATCTCAAGGGTGCGATATATAGTTACCAGCCCTATATTAGGGTAGACTTGATGTACCCTCTCGTATAGGGCGATAGGTGTAAGATGGTTCTGGGTAGAGACAACCGTCTGTATCACCAATCGCCGTTGCGGAGTTAGCTTATAACCATGCCGCCTCAATGCTGTTACTACTTCCCTCTCTATAAGTTTCATTCGCAATTCTAAATGAAAAATATTATCATTTATATATTAGCATAATCACCCTTATTGTCAAGGGCTTTTCCAGAGATTTCCTCTCTTACAGTTTTACCAGTTTGGCGGAGTAAACATCGGGGAGGGACAGTATTTGCTGCTGTTGTGCCTCAGGTAGAGGTTCATCCAAGGCGAGTATCATCAGGGCTTGACCTCTGTGTTTTAGGCGGCTTAAATGCATAGAGCTAATGTTTATGTCGGTATCACCGGTTATCTTACCTACAGCTCCAATAAGCCCAGGACAGTCACGGTGGTCACTAAACAGGAAGTAAGCTCCGGTGGGCACAATATCAATCCAGTAGTTATTAACCCGAACGATGTGTGATTGGCTATGTATTACTGTACCAGCCACAGTAGTAACCACGGTACTGGTGGTAACTTGTACAGTAATAAGACTGGTATAGTTCTCGCAGGTAATCTCCTTCTGTTCCACTACTGTCAGACCGCGCTGATTAGCGACTATGCTAGCGTTGACCAGGTTAACCCGTTCGTCACTTATTTCCTCAAGTAATCCTCCCAGAACGGCTGCCTTGAGAGCATTAGTATCATAATTAGAAATCTCACCATCATATTTAATCTGGATAGCATTCATTTGCCCCTCAGCTAACTGACTGACAAGCTTACCCACTGTGGAGGCTACCTTCATAAAGGGTGCCAGCACTAATTGAGTTTCAGCAGAAATAAAGGGGGCGTTAACTGAGTATCTAGCTGGCAGTCCGTTAAGTGTATCAATAATCTGATTGGCTGCATCCTTGGCTACCATAGCCTGGGCTTCGGTAGTGGAAGCTCCAAGATGAGGGGTAACTATGATATTATCGTATTCAAAAAGGATGCTCTCTGTGGTTGGTTCGGTAGAGAAGACATCAATAGCGGCACCGGCTACCCTTTTCTCTTTCACCGCTTTTGCCAGTACTTGTTCATCAATTAGCCCACCCCTAGCGCAGTTAATGATGCGGACCGTTGGTTTGACGAAAGCCAACTCTTTAGCTCCGATTAGTCCCTTGGTTGAGGCGGTTAATGGCAGGTGGAGAGTAATAAAGTCTGATTCTTGGAATAACCGTTCTAAGGAAACGAGCTCTACTTGAAGGTTACGGGCGTAGTCAACGGAAATGAAAGGGTCGTAAGCAATAAGCTTCATTTCCAGACCTAGAGCCCGTCTGGCTACCTCTGAACCTACATTGCCTAAGCCTATAATACCTAATGTTTTGCCTCTAACTTCAGTGCCCGTGAAATCACCTCGTCGCCACACCCCGGATTTGAGCACAACATTAGCTTGGGGGATATGACGGGCTAAGGAGAGCATAAGGGCAATGGTATGCTCAGCAGCGGCAACGGTGTTGCCGGTGGGAGCATTGACTACCACAATGCCCTGCCGAGTTGCCTCTTCCACATCAATATTGTCTATGCCAGCACCGGCCCGGGCGATGACTTGTAGCTTTTTCCCAGCTTTTATAACCTTGGCTGAGACCTGGGTCTGACTGCGCACTACCAGTGCCTCATAATCGCCGATGGTGGATATGAGTTCATCTGGCTTCAGTCCTAACTTAATATCCACCTCAGCATGGCTACGCAGAATGTCTATTCCTTCTTCAGCGATAGAATCGGCAACTAAAACTTTCATTTTCAGCCAGCTCTCCTAAATCCAGCTTGTGGCAATACTACCTTAAGTGCCGATATTACTGTTTCAATATCATTCTCAGTTACCCAGCCCAGGTGACCGATGCGGAATATTTTGCCGGCTAAGGTTTGTTGTCCACCAGCGAGTATAATCTGGTACTCCTCCCTGAGAATCTGGAGCATCTTTTTAACCTCAAGCCCGTCTGAGGACTTCACTGAGGTAACGGTATTGGATGCGCAACTTTCTTCGGCGAAAAGGGGTAACCCCAGCAATTTTATTCCATCACGGGTAGCTTTACTAACCCGAGCGTGTCGGGCTATGATATTAGGTAATCCCTCCATCAGCATCATTTCTAGCGATACCGATAGAGCAAATACGGTGGAAATAGCTGGTGTCCACGGCGTTTGACCTTTTTCTAAGAAACTCTTGGCTTTTGCTAAATCCCAGTAAAAGCGAGGCATCCTGGCTTTTGAATGTGCTTGCCATGCTTCCTGGCTCAGGCTAACCATAGTTAGACCAGGAGGAGCCATCCATCCCTTCTGAGAACCGGTAACAGTTACATCTAAGTGCCAGTCGTCTATAGGAAGACTAATTGAGCCCAGGCTACTGATGGCATCAACTATCAGTAGTTTATCAAATTCCTTTACTACAGAGCTAATTGAAGCTAGGTCATTGGTAACACCGGTAGAGGTTTCATTGTGGGTGACCAAAACGGCTTTGATTTTTGGTTCAGCCTGCAGAGCCTGGCGAACAGCATCAGCATCAGCCGCTTTACCCCATTCAAAGCGAAGTGGGATTACCTCAGCCCCAAATTGTTCGGCAATTGTGGCAAAGCGTTCCCCAAAGACACCGATGGATACCGATAATACTTTATCTCCTGGAGATAGGGTATTGACGATAGCCGTTTCTAATCCACCTGTCCCTGAACCGGTAAGCAGAAATACATCTTGTGTTGTCTGAAACATCTGTTTTAGTTTAGCTGTTACATCGTTTAATATCTGCCCGAATTCCTCACCCCGATGATTTATCATCTGCCTGGTCATTGCTTGTAGGACTTCATTGGGCAAAGGGGTAGGTCCTGGAATGCGTAGGTTTTCCATTTTGTCTCCTTTACTGGGTTATTCTATCAGAATCAATCACTTTAGCAAAGCGGCGATTGCCTACCTTGATAATACTGCCACTTTGAATAGGGGCTGTGCCACTCGAGATTTTCTTGCCGTCTATGCTGACAGCACCTTGCCGAATTAAGCTTTTGGCTTCACTGCGGCTTTCAACCAAGCCTATTTCTACAAGCAGACGACTGATATCAGGGTTTTTGGCAAGGTGGTAAGCAACAGGCGCTACTCCTTCTACCCGTCCTGATACTTTAACTGGCCCACCAACTGTCCTCATGTCTTTGAATGATATGCGGTATTCTAATGTTTCGTCTGGTATTTTCTTCTCTTGAAATACCTTAGTAAAATGTAAATCAGCTTCGTCGGCTGCCTTTTGGTCACAAAGCTGGGTTACAATCTCCCTAGCCAGGCGCTTCTTAAGCGTCATAGGGTTAGTGGTTTCATTACTAAGCTCTCGTCTAAATTCCTCCAGTTCCTGGTCAGGGACATCGGTCACCAATTCAAAGTAATGCAGGATAAGGCTATCAGGGATGGACATTACTTTGCCATATATCTCATTGGGGGGGTCAACAATGCCAATATAGTTACCCAAGCTTTTACTCATCTTTTGGCTACCATCAGTACCGATAAGTAGTGGCGACATAAAGCATTGCTGGGAGCGCTGTCCCATCATAGATTGGAGCTCTCTCCCCATCAGTAAATTAAACTTCTGATCGGTGCCGCCGAATTCCACATCGGCTCGAACAGCTACCGAGTCATAGGCTTGAAGTAAAGGGTAGAGTAATTCAGTTATGGCAATAGGTCGCCCCGTGTCATATCTAGTACTGAAATCCTCTCGAGCCAGTAGTTGAGCTATGGTAAATTTGCTGGTAAGTTGAATGACATCAGTGAGGGTAAATTGACCAAACCATTCACTTTGCCACCTTACCTCGGTTCTTTTTCTATCAACCACATTAAAGAATTGCTTCATATAGGTTTCGGCATTAGTCTTAACCTGCTCCATAGATAGCATGGGGCGAGTGACAGAAACACCAGTTGGGTCACCAATTTGCGCTGTCCAATCACCGACGATGAGAATAACCTGATGCCCTAACTCTTGGAATTGGCGCAACTTCCTCAGTGTTACCAGATGACCAAGGTGAATGTCAGGGAAACTGGGGTCGAAGCCTTCCTTTAACCGTAGTTTTTTGCCCGAGCGCAGTAGCTCTATCATCTCTTGTGCGACTATGATTTCGGCTACCCCTCTTTTTAACAAGTAGTTGATATCTGGGCTGACTATAGCTTTTTCACCGGTATCCATAGGTTCTCTACCTTACTCTTGAATATAGCTCTCCCTTGTTCTATATCCTTTGTTATCTGTTTCTTCAATTCTTCTACGGTGTTAAACTTCTTTTCGCTGCGAAGTCGCTGTATGATATCAATTTTTAGTTCTTGCTCATACAGGTCACCATGGTAGTCAAGGAGGTAAATCTCTACTGTGAGCTGACCATTACCAAAAGTAGGCCGTTTGCCAATATTCGTCACTGACTGGTAGGTTTTGTCATCAATATAGCACCAGGTAGCATAAACACCCTCGGCAGGAAGAGCCTGTTCCGGGTCTATGTCCAGATTAGCAGTGGGGAAGTCTAACTCTATACCTCGTCCTGCTCCAGGGATTACACGCCCGTAAAGGCGGAAAGGACGCCCAATTAAGTTCTGCACCCGTTTCATATCTCCCTCAGATAGAGCATTCCTTATAGCTGTGCTGCTTACTACTTCACCATCTATTACTATCGGGGGTATCACAGTTACACTAAAGCCCATTTCTTGTCCCAGTGCACTAAGGGTATTAGTGTTACCTTCCTTATTTTGACCTAAGGCAAAGTCATATCCAATTACCAGTCCTCGCATTCTAATATATTTCTTTAGCAAACTGAGGAATTGCCGAGCGCTGAGCTGAGCTAACTCACGGGTAAAGGACAAGGTAATAATATCTTCAATGCCTTCATTTTTGAGGAGGTTCGTTCTTTGGAAAAGGTCGGTCAGGAATGGTAGCTTGCTCTGGGGTGATAGTATTTCTTGGGGATGCTGGCGAAAGGTTATTAATCCACTAAGCAGATTCTGCAGCCTGGCTTGCTTCTTTAACTGTGAAATAAGATATTTATGACCGAGGTGAACCCCGTCAAAAACCCCGATGGTTAATAGCGTATCTTTGTTGACTGATGACTTGGCTAATTCTTCCTCTACTAGCATAGTTCCTTCCCGCGACCATGATTCCCAATAGGTTATAATACAAGATAGACAAGGGAAAAATAAAAAGGGGTTTTCACATAACCCCAATAATTAGCGGTGTTGAGGTGACTTAATACTATCATAAGCCTATTTGAGCGTCAACTGAGAAGCTGCTTATTCTCTTGATTAGTATTACCTATTCACTGAAATGTTGTCAGTGAAAGTATAATCTAGATAAGATTTAATAGAGGTTTGGATAAGTGCCATTCATTAACTAATTTATTCTGTGCTATACTTAGTAGAAGCCAGTGTAGCTCAGGGGTAGAGCAGCGGTTTCGTAATTCTAGGCTAGGTATACCAAAGAGTGCCTTTACGTTCAAATTAGAACTTTTGTGTCAATTACCAAAACCCTGTTTTGAAGCTAGAGTGCCTTTTAGTACCAACCAGTTATTTACAGTTTAACGCTTTTTTAACGCCAACTTTCTAGCTTCAGTTTGAACGTAAGCCAGTACTATCTTCTTTTCTTTTTCCTTTTGATTATTTTAACCCTAAAGGTGAGGGGGTATTGACAAATGATATACATAAGCGTATACTATATGTACTGTGGAAAAAAGCTATGATTTACCCGAACTTAAATGCCTGCGCTGTGGGCACTCTTGGATACCACGAACACCGATGAAACCCAAGACATGCGCTAAATGTCGGTCGCCCTACTGGGACAGACCAGGAAGAAAAAAGAAAGGGGGTGATAAAGCATAGAGATTATACTAAAAGAAAGTGTCCCTAAAGGTTTGACCGCTTCAGGGACACGCCAAGAGAAACACCGCGCGGGTGGAACTCTAGGTTGTTCTATTATACCATAGGTCAAATAGAAAATTCAAAGGAAAGAGGAAATGAAAACAACAGCAATGAAATGGAACCCCGATACTCCCGCAATTTCCGAACTACTTGATCCCATGTTTGACGATATGGGAATCGGCGAAGACGATACATCTCCAAAGGGGAGACCGGAGCAAAAACAACTTGCCAGGGAAGCTGCCAAGAATTATTTTATCGAGATGATTAACGAAGAAAGCGATGGTATCGTCCCGACAATGGGCGAAGTAGAGTTAAGCGCTCATGTGTTCTACGATGCGTACTTGGCTGGAAGGGCGAATAAGCTTTACCCACAACGCAACTAATCGGTTGACCCACAGAGCAGGATGGCACCGGGATAGCTCCCCATCCTGCTCTCCAGTGAGCCGATTAGTGATTAAATCTATCGAGGTTATTAGGAGGTTGAAGTGAAGATAGCTTTATCTGTATTTTTAACCTGTGCCGTAATTGCTATGGTTATTTCCTTCGCTCCAATTAAGACTGTAGCCTATGATGTAATGGTAGATTATCAAGAGACTGAAACATATTATGAAAATGAACCATATGAAGTCGTAGAAACTTATTATGAAAAACAGCCTATAGACCAGACTACAAGCCTTGATACGCCAGATGTACAAACAGATGCTGCTTCACCCAATAGATTCGCTACCAGTTATAATGTTATTGAGACTAGAAGTAACTGTGAAACGGCTTATGTTACCTTGCGCAATACAGACGATGTCGCGGGAACATTTACTGTGTCCTTTTCTTTTCAGGTTACTACCTTAAATTATGATTATTATTATGGTTATCCCTATGTGGAAACACATTGGTCTCATGGTCAGCAGAATATATATCTTGAACCGAATGAGAAGGGAACAGTTAAGGCTTCCGCTAAATACTACGAGGCAAATAGCACTATGAGTTGGTCATATTCAGTGGGGCCAGATTTTCAGGCGCTGGAAGAATCCTTTCAAAGAAGATTGGATGAACTCAAAGAAAATATAGGTAATGGGGATAGCATGAACGGTAACGGGGAGAACGGCGATAGCTTCAGAGAATTTTTAGATAGATACGGTTATCCTATCTCAGAAGAAGGGGACGAGAATTGGCTTGCTGATTTAGCAACAGCAGATAGTACGGAATACCGTCTGGTAGAAAAAGAAAGAACAGTAACAAAATATAGGCAAGTAGAGAAACAAAGGACGGTAACTAAACGACGCCCCGAAACTAGGTATAAAAAAGTAACCATACTCGATTACTTAGTGCATTATTAAAAAAGAAAGGAGGCAAGGCTAGCCCGGTAGATAACCTCAGACTGCCGTAGGTGAAGGCATATACCAAACCATTAGCTAGCCTCTAAGACAGCCTCAAATTCCATTCTATGGGCTCGTGATGTATTCCTGGTAAGAGCTACCCTATGCGTTCAAGAGGCTAGATAGTGAAGCTATTACGAACAGTTGTTCTTATGGTATTTAATAATCAGTGAGGGAATCGGCAAGGGAAGGCTAGGGGCTATGGGTTATATCTATATCAAAGACTATGAAAGAAGGTTTGAATCACCGCTCTCTGGTATCTTTGCAAGGTAGCTATAGATGACCCCTACCAACAGTTCAGGAATTCCTTGTGGTCAATATAGTATCGTCCTTTCCACCAAAATAGATATTCCACCCCTAAATAATCCTCATACCTAGTAACAGAGCAAGGGTAGTCCCGACCTACTCCCGACCTACTCCTGAGTTACTCCTGACCTAAGCCAGACCTACTCCTGACTTAATCGGGAGTAAATCCAGAGTTACTCCTGACCAGCTCCCGCAAAGAGAATTGACTATTTCTCTTATTCTTTTAGAGATAGACCTAAAATCTAGCCCTTTTTGTGGTTGACAAACTGCTTATAAGTCCTCTTCTTTCGCCTCCACCCAGAGACATAGCGCAACGCTGTGTCTCTCTTCTTTTTAACCAACCCTTCAGGTATCCTTAAATGAGCAGATATTGAGGCTGGACTCTTGCCCCATGCCTCTATTGCCTCGAGGATAAGCCCGTCTATGCCGGCTCTCTCTAACCTAATCTCTACTTCGGCAGTATAGAGGGCTGGAGTAGCGAAGGATGGAGTGCGTCTAATCCTCTTTTTCTTTTTTGATATAGGCTCGTCGGTGTATCCTGAATGATAGGGGTCGGGTGGGTAAACTCCTTCTCTCAATAAGATGAGGTGTTTTAAGAGGAACAGCATGTGCTTGCGGTGGAACGAAATCTCACTGGGGGCATACCAGTCCTTAGCGGGGACTTCCCTGGGTGTAGGCTTTGGCTGGGATGGTGGTGCACCTGTGTTACTATCTTGAGGCAGAGGCAAGGCTTCTTGTGAGACATTTCTGGATGGTTCTTCCGCTGTCGCCGGGGAGATGCGGATAGTTTTATGTGCTTTCGCTGCCTCAATGGTTGCCGATATTAGATTACCCTCTCCATTATGGTTATCTGAATTACTGGTATATCTCCTGGCGCAGGAAATACAGACCCATTCTTGTTCATCTGTAGCCCAATAAAGCATGCCGCCACAATGAGCGCATACTTTTTGGGTTTTGTTTCTCGGTGAAGGGTATGCAGGCATACTGAAAGTCATTATAACATCTGATGGTATGCAACAGAGAACAGGTGTGCTAAAATATAAGAGATGGCTAGCGATATGATAGATTGGGACGAGAAGCTAGAGCGGATAATGCTTACTCAGATGATTAGGGATGACCCTGCGCTACTGAAAGAGTTGGGGGAAAGTATCAAACGGATAAAAGAGAGTTACGATGCACAAGTGCGATATTTCTATCGCTTGAAGTGTGCAAGGCGGGAACGTGCTTTAGACTGCTTGCGCCAAAGAATATTACAACGAATATCTATTAAAAGGACGGGTGGCGTATGAACGGCGATAGCTTAAAAGACTTCTTAGATAAATATGGCTATCCGATTTCGGAAGAAGGTGGTCCCAAACTAAAAAAGCATAAAAAGCCTTCTTTCGACTGGCTGAATACCCCTAAATTCTATACGCCTGAAGAGGCTAAGGAAAAGTATGGCTATGAGATTGAAGAGGGTTGGCAGCTTAAACTCTCACCTGCCGATAATGACGAAGGCTTTACTCGCAGCCTTATCAATCCTCAGGGATGGGAGCTATTACAAGACCAGAGTTGGATGTCGCCAGAGGGGGAGAAGTATTCGCCGGATGAGATGACTGATATGTTAGCCAAAAGCTACTACCCATCTGAGACAGAATACACTGGTCTACCGCCTATGACTCCTGAGAGGTATCAAGGGGAAAAGAAGGCTTATGAATTTGAGGAAGTATTGGGGAATGTTTTCCCGGATAGGGATATTGACGAACTTAACAAATGGCTCGGCGAGAGCGATGCTAATATGGGTGAGTTTCTTTTTGATATTAGAGAAGTTGGAAGGGACCCCGAGACTGAATCGTTACTCAAGACTATGTTTAAGGGGCTAGGTGAAGAGGAGATTGGCGAGTTATTTAATGAGCCTCTAACATTTGTTTCAAAGCTGCATAAGCCATTGGCTCAAATGCCGATTGGCAGTTATAAAATATCGGAACAACCTTTTGGGGATGTAGTGAGATTGATTGAAGAGGATATGCCTGGTTTCCAGCTTGCAATGGCGGCTGAAGGTAGAACACCAGCTACAGAAGACCTGTTAAGAAAATTATATCCAAATACATACAATAAAATTGCTAGAGATGTGTTCTTAGAAACACCAGCATGGGGATTTGTTAGGGGTGAATGGCTACCCGATGCTGTTGAGGATTATTGGAAACTTTACTGGTCAGGTGTAGGAATGATTGGTGAAGTAGGGGCGGGGGTGTCAGAGAGGATTGGAGCTAATGGGATTGTTGATTCGCTTACTAAGATTGGTCTTGCAGGTCAAACGATAGCTCGTGATGTAGAAATGGGAGAACCTGGCACTCCTGAGTGGTATGCCAAAAACCTAACCAGAATGGCACCTACATTGCTTGCCCTTATAGATGCCTCATTAGCAACCGCAGGGGGTGCAATGGCTGTCGCAGGTGCTTCGGGAGCAGGGTCATTTTTGCAAAGTGTCGTAGGGGCTATTACTGCTGGTGCCGTCAGTACTATTGGAGAAGGGGCGATGGAAGCTGGTGATGCCTATAATGAGGCTAAGCGCAGGGGGTATTCAATAGAAGAAAGAAACGCCGTATTTGACAAGGTTATGCGGGAAAACGCCGGGCTTCTATCCGTGTCTAATACAGCGCAGTTTGGGCTTGCATTTATGCTTCCTGGTGGGGCAACAGCGAGTTTGATTACTAAAGGATTGATATATGGATTTGAGGTGGCTAGTGAGGGATTAGAGGAAGGTTGGCAACTTCAAATAACAAGAGGGGCGCTTGGTGATGTACAGAAATTTGATGAAGAGTTATGGCAAAATGTTAAGTTAGGATTAGCTGGAGGTCTAGGGTTTGCCGGTGTTTCTGCTGTCTATAATAATATACAAAGCAGAATAGAAAACAAACTGACAGATGACCAAAGAATAAAGCTCCGAGACGATGTATCTAAGGGCGTAACGGGTGGTCTTTCACAGGCGGAGGCTACAAGCCAGGCTTGGGATAATTTCGCTCAAACCGATGAAGGAGCTAAACTTATTGATGAGACTGTTAATGAAATGAGGAATGAGGAGGATGTGAAGAATGAAGAGATAGTGCCAGAAATTGAAGAGACTATCCAGCCAGCCTTACCTGAAGTAGACAGGAATATAGGTGACTTTGTTGAAGAGATTAAAGAGAGTAAGAAGACACCTGAGATGGAATTGCCTAAAGCTGGATTGCAGAAGGGAGTAATCAAGGTAACAGAAAAGGGTATTATAATAGGTGAAGGATTAGATGCAGGTAGTATCCGTAAATTGAA
>Ga0114922_10000110_pt1 | contig 72190 bp, 59 predicted proteins | sample AartaG_FD_100975 | JGI IMG/M metagenome (GOLD analysis project Ga0114922, IMG submission 100975) | Deep subsurface microbial communities from Aarhus Bay to uncover new lineages of life (NeLLi) - Aarhus_00045 metaG | ecosystem: Environmental > Aquatic > Marine > Oceanic > Sediment | place...
AGAGGGCTTCATAAATGCCTGCAAGCCTTATGGCATTAAGAACGTCGCCAGGACCGGAACAATCGCAATGCCCCGAGCGGCAAAAACAGAGCCATAGCTCATACTGTGTCGGTTTTTGCACAATACGCACCAATATCTCCAGCAGAAGTAAATTTCTTGCCTAACGGGGGACTTTTAACCCGGATTTGCCGCAGATGAAGCGTGATTTGCCATAAATGAAACGCCAGTTGTAGCATATTATTGATACCTGTGTTGTTAATGGAATCTGCCCGGATGGTCAATTTCAGGGTTTTTGGGGTCGTTTAGGGGGTCGTTTAGCCGTCGCCGGCACGGCGACGAATATAGTTTGTTCCATTAGAAAAACAGTTATCATTAAGCGTGATATGTCGCAGATGAAGCAGATTTTGCTTGTTTTAAGGCTCTTGATGTGTTATTATGAGACGAGCACGATGTAGCGGTGCCCTTTTTAGTGCGCCGCGATTGGAAAGGAGATAATGCTTATGAGATGACATATTGGTTTTTTCAGGATTGGTGCAATTCGTATTAAGAACAGAAACTATAATTTGAAAGGAACAAGAAAATGAAAAAACAGTATTTGACAATTTGTATGGCTGGGTTAGTGTTGATCTCAACAGCATTTGCTGAACCTGTTGGTTTTGATAATTTACAAATAGCCTCCATTACTTATGGTACGGTTGCAGATGAGGGGAACCCTCGATTAATGGCCGCTTATAACAACAAGATTTACTTCATTGTTTCAAATGATGGGAGTGCTACTCCATCAAAAGTGCGTTGCTATACCCCCTCGGATGGATGGTCGAATTCCGTAAATCATTCGATTATTGAAGAAACAACTGGAAAATTTGTAACGTTACGACAGATAAATAACTTACTTTACTTCTCAGACAATCTTGGCAATGTGTACTCTTACAATGGAACTTCACTTACGGAGATGTCCGGGACACCTTTTACGGTGAGTGATTATGTTTCATCAATTGGGGAGTTCGATGGATTGATGTATTTTGGCACTTCTACAAGCAATATCTTTCGGTATGATGGATCCACTTATGAACGAGTTTATGAAGTTACCGAGGATAGGTCATCTATAATAGATATGGTTGCCTGGCAGAAAGATGGGTATCTTTATGTATCTGTCGGACCTCGCAAAGGTATATGTTGTCCGGCTACTGGTTATGTTATAAGGTCAAACAGCGGAAATGCTGATTTTTGGGAAACAGTTCTTAGTGGAAATTATTATAGCATGCTTTTCATCCCAACTGCGGATTACCTTTATACTGCTGTTATGGATACGGCGTATTCACACAGCAGCACTGTTCGAAAAAGTAGCAACGGAACAGATTACCCAATTATCTATGGACCTGATGGTCAGTATAAGAGGGCTTGGGGATCACTTTATCACGAAGGATTAGCTTATTTTTTTGCAGATGATCGTATTAGTGGGCTTGGAGAAATAATTGTTGACGATAATGGATCTGTGAGTCGTACGATATATCAAAATTGGCAGATAACACAAGCTGTAGAATTAAATGGCGAAGTTTATGCTTTGGCGACAGATTCTAGTAATGCTCTTTCTCCTGCAAATGTGTATTTGATAACTACCGCCCCCGAATCCGCCACACTTTTGGTGCTAATTGATATTGAACCTGACACTCTCAACAAGAAAAGCCATGGCAAGTGGATAACTGTATACATTACATTGCCCGATGGTTTTGATGTCGGAACAATCGACACTTCGAGCATTGCAATCACGTCGCTAATTGGTGAAACCTGTGATCCACAGTATACACAAGAAGCAGACCTCAGCTTTACGCCTCAAGTTGGTGATAGAGACGAGGATGGCATTTTGGACCTTACAGTGAAATTTGATCGTCAGGTGCTGCTGGCTAATCTATGCTTAGATGATGTTAGCATAACGATATAAGGTGAATTGACAACAGGTGAGCTTTTCAGTGGAAGTGACAGCATACGAATAATTGACCGAGGAAAGTAAAACCAACGCCGTGTTTCTACAGACTGTAACGGAGCCGTGAGGACACTGATAATACTCACGGCTCTACTTTGTTGGTGGTCTGGCTTTACAAAGGAAACACAGGGCAAAATAGCTTTGAGTGTTGGGTTTTTAAGTTTTGAGTGAAAAAAGCGAATTGTCGCCATTGCTGTCACAAGGTGACAATGTGTCGCAGCAATGCCAACGCGTTTATTAGCGTGAGGAGGTTTTATTTGCGCTCTTTTTTTATGCTCTTTCCCCGTTGAATCGGGGTTCGGATTCTATCCAGAGTTTCTCAAACTCAGAATGAGCGTAGATCCCGCACCAATTTTGTTTTTTAAATTTGGTGCGTGGACAATCTCCGAAATCCCTGTTCCATAAGCACTTGTCCGCCTCAGGCGGATCCCTCTTCCCCTGATGTCCGGCAACCTGATACTCTGATATCCTGATATCCACTTCCTGTTTCCCTGTTGCGCTGAAAGTCCGGCCCCTGAAAGTCCGGCCCCGGGACGGATTGGACGGAATAAACTTTTTTCTCTCAGCATCTAATAAAAGTCCAATATTTTTAATTATTTACTTTACATCTAACATTTCCTATCGTATAATATTTATCAAACTAATATGTTGAAATAGGCTAAAATGGTCAATAATCATTTATCAATATCGAAGATCCGGCCTTCCTTGGACGGACTGAATAGTAAATTAGGAAAACTTATAATAGCCACAGAAGCCGTAACCCCCCAAACCGCCTATTCAGCCCACACAGCCAAAAGGTTCTTGTGGTTCGCTCTATCACTCTGTTCCTTTGTGCCTTTGTGCCTTAGTGGCATCTTTACAACTGTAGAGGAGTCTCTACAAATCAGCCTTTTTATGCAAAACAAAGCCAATTTCCAAAAAGGCAAAATGAACGTAAGCCGAGTATCAACAAAGGATTGCGAAGATGAGACACTTGGTCAACGCGGGAAAAACAAACCCAATTCAAACCCAATACAAACCCAATCAAACCCAATTAAAGCCAATAAAATGCCAAAACAAAGCCAATACAAACCCAAACAAAGCCAATTTCAAAGGCAAAAAAAATGCTGCTCTCCACCTTTATGCTGTGGGATATCTAAGGAAAAAATGATATTCTGTAACCTTATTAATAGGAAATATCAGTTTAATATAATTGCTGGGAAAATATCGAATAATAAAACAATTTGAAAAAACTGGATGAAAAGGGAAATATTATGGCAGCAAAAATTTATTACGAAAAGGACGCCCCGATAGATGCGTTAAAGGGTAAAAAAGTAGCGGTTATCGGCTACGGCAGCCAGGGACACGCGCACAGCTTGAACCTGCGCGACAGCGGCATACAAGTGGCGGTGGCCGAGCTGCAAGGCACGGACAACTTCAAACTGGCGACCGAACACGGCTTCACGCCGTGCGATATAAAGCTGGCTTGTGACGGTGCGACGCTGATTATCGTAACCATCCCGGACGAAATGCAGGCAAAAATATACGCCGAGCAAATCGCCCCAAACCTGGTCGCCGGTCAGACACTCGGTTTTTGCCACGGCTTCAATATTCACTTTAAGTATATTGAGCCGCCTAAGGACGTGAATGTCGTGATGATTGCCCCGAAGGGGCCGGGGCACCTGGTTCGCAGTGAGTTTGAAAAAGGCGGCGGCGTGGCAAACCTGGTAGCCATCCAGCAGGATGCGACCGGCGACGCCAAACAAATTGCCCTCGCCTGGGCAAATGGAATCGGCGGAGCCCGGGCAGGCGTTATTGAAACCACATACAAAGAAGAGACCGAGACGGACCTTTTCGGCGAGCAGTGCGTCCTCTGCGGCGGCCTGACGGCACTTATCAAAGCCGGCTTTGAAACGCTGGTGGAAGCCGGATACCAGCCTGAGATAGCTTATTTCGAATGTATGCACGAAGTCAAGCTCATAGTTGACCTTATGTACCAGGGCGGGTTGAGCTATATGAGATACAGCATATCGAATACCGCTGAGTACGGCGACCTGACCCGCGGGCCAAGGATTATCACAGAGCAAACAAAAGCCGAAATGAAGAAGATACTATCGGAGGTTACATCCGGCGAATTCGCCAAAGAATGGGTCAACGAATACCAATCCGGATTAAAGAACTTCAAGGAACTGTACGATAAAGACTATAACTGCCAGCTGGAAACAATTGGCAAAAAACTGCGTAAAATGATGAAGTGGATAGACTCAAAGGAAATCTGACGGTTTGAGCGACTGCAATGGAGAACTCAAATGCAAAACCAAAACTTAAAGCATAGAATTCTCAATTTCGGATTGTGCCTGTTAGTTTTTGCCCTGTGCGGCTGTGCCGCTGTGGATTATGTTAAGCCCGAAGGGCCTCCATCTGATAATCAGCTCGCCCAGAGCTACTACAGGACAAGGCTTAACGTCAAAACCTCCGCCGATGTGCTGGCTATAATTCACATACCCCGGTATGAGCTGCTCAGTCAGAGCAAGAGCGTCGTCGCTTCCTCAGGACAGAAGAAAAAGGGCCATAAGATTTGGTTAAAAATGGTCGCCTTCAACGAAAATGACCCTACAGCAAAACGAAAGTACTTTTTTATTGTAGATGAAAAACCGAAAAGTTTCTGGGTTCAGCCCAAGCGCAGACTCAGATTTGACAGCAAAATGGCTTTGGAAGCGGAGGTCTTTGATGAGCCTTACGCAAACGAGAGTGCAAGGCGAATCGCAATACTAAGACAGGTTTTAACAAACGTCCGCAAAGATATAAGTGAGGTCGAAAAACAAGATAAAACAGTTAATGTCTGCGGGATGCTTATCAGCCAGACGCTGGAGACGATTTTGGTTAAACTGGACGCCTCGTCTGAGCTGGCATCAAGGCTAAACTCCCCAAAAGGTCTTGACTTCGACCATATCACCCTCGGGGCCGGCATCATTTGGATGAACATCGTCGCCGACATCGTAAATGTAAGAATCAGGGTGAACTCGTTTGTACGTACCCTCGACGACCCATTCGCCATAGAGGATTAACGCTCAAAAAATAAGAGTGGGTCTATAAGCCGAGTTCTGTACGCCGTCACAACTGACGGGCGGCGGCCATTTATCTTGACCAACTGTTACCAGTTGGCTCCCCCGCACCTACTTTGAGATTCCAACGCAAATCCCCGCTTTTGTGCTTCGAACAACAATCAAGTTTCATCTGTCGGGTCAACGTTAGCATCTCAAAGTAGGTGCGGGAAGCGACCTACCTGCTGTTAATACCCGGGCCGAGTACCAGCTGCTTGGTCTTGCAGGCGGTGGGGTTTACCCTGCCGACACCGTCACCGGTGCCGCGGTGCGCTCTTACCGCACCATTTCACCTTTGCCTGTGTCCCGACGAATCGAGGCCATCGGCTGTGTCGTTTCTGTGGCACTTTCCCGCGAGTTGCCTCGGGTGGCCGTTAACCACCACCGTGCCCTGTCCTGCTCGGACTTTCCTCCCCGCACCTATTTGGTTCATTGTCTGCAACCACAATTGCTGCGATATCTCTCACCTTTTTCCTCAGACACTCTTGGTTCGACATTAAGCCAAATAGGTGCGGGGCGACCGCCCGACCCACTCTTTTAATTGACTATTGACTACGTATTATTATAGCAAAAGTTTGTTGTATTATCTACTTTTGAATTTCGATATGTTTCTTGAAGTGCTCATCATCGGTATTTGGGAAATCGCTTCTGAAGTGCACCCCTCGACTTTCCTGGCGATTCTCAGCCGCCTGGGCCATCAGCAGTGATACCGTCAACATATTCTGACATTCCCAGCCCTGTTGCGAATCAAAGATTTTGTCCATTACATAACGCTGCCAGAACGTGATAATCTCCTGTGCCTCGCTGAGCGGCTGTGCCGTTCGGGTGATGCCGACATTTCGCCACATAACAGCTCGCAGCGAGTTTCCAACGTCAGCGGTGTCCAGGCGACTGCGGTCTGAATGCGGGATTTGATATTTTATTAGTGGGTGCTTGATATGGGCCACACTTGCTTTTGTCTGCGGGCAGACGGATTGTCCCGCTGTTTTGCCGAATACCAGGCCCTCGAGCAGCGAGTTGCTGCCGAGTCGATTTGCCCCGTGCAGACCGGTCGATGCTATCTCTCCACAGGCATAAAGATTTTCGATGCTCGTCCTGGCTGAGGTATCTGTTTTAACGCCGCCAATCATATAGTGAGCGCTCGGTCGCACGGGAATCAGGTCCCGGCTGACGTCTATGTCGAAACTCTCACACAACTCGAAAATATGCGGGAATCTTTTTGCAAAATGCTCTTTATCAAAGTGCCGAACATCCAGAAAAACATGCGTTGAGTTCGTCTTGAGCATATGGGCCAGGATGGCTCGGCTGACAATGTCACGCGGTGCAAGCTCCGCGGATTCGTGGTAGTCCTTCATAAAGCGCCGGCCTTCGTTGTCCAGCAGCACTGCGCCTTCACCGCGGAGTGTTTCGGTAATTAAGGCCTCGAGGCCCCTGCGATGTAAAGCGTAGTCGGGTGGAACTGCATAAACTCCATATCCTGCAATATGGCACCGGCCCGGTAAGCCATAGCAATGCCATCGCCGGTCGCAACTTCCGGGTTGGTCGTCTCGCGATAGAGCTGCCCTGCCCCCCCGGTTGCAAGGATTGTGTTTGCAGCCCAGATTATCTGGTCGGCGCCATGTGGACGGTGCTTATCATAGCCGATTATCCCGACGCACTCATTGCCGTCGTTTGTCAGCAAATCGATGCTGTAGAAGTTCTCTATTATCCTTATATTCGAATTCTGCCTCACCTTTCTTATGAGCGCCTCTGCAATTATCCTCCCTGTTTCATCGCCGTGGGCGTGAGCGATACGAGGGAGTGAGTGGCCCCCTTCAAGCGTCGTGGCAATACGGCCGTCGATTAAATCAAACTCAGTACCCCAGCTCAATAATTGCTCGATAAGCTCCGGCCCCTGGCGAACGACAAAGCTCACCACACCTTCGTCACTCATGCCGCATCCGGTGTTAATTGTATCGGCTATGTGTAACTCAAATGTGTCTGCTTTATCAAGCACTGAAGCGATTCCCCCCTGGGCCTTCCAGGTATTGCTGTTCTCCAGAGTATCTTTGCAGACGATGATGACGTTGCACCGCTCGGCCGCCTCGATAGCAGCACGAAGACCTGCGATACCTGCTCCGATTACCAGGCAGTCGGCAAAGAGCTGGTGCGTTGAAATAGAGTCGATATTTACAAGATAACGCCTAAATTCCGGCATAAAACTGCCTCTAAAACAGCGAAAAATGCAAAACTTTAAAAATGGCCGTTTTTAGTTTTTCACTCTACATTTTACGCTTTTATGATACCTGAAAATGCGGTTTTTGGAAAGGGGCACAAAAAAATTAAAAAAATATGATTTCTCCGCTTGACAAATTGCCAATAATACCTTACACTGTATAGTATATTAAACTTTTCAGTATAAAGTATAGCATAGTAACGGGCCGGGAATGCCCCATTGGGTTTTGTTAGGGAGATGAAACATGACGCGACTTAGTAAGCAGACGCTTGACGGCAACGTTGAGACGCTGATTTTAGCTGTTCTCAAGGCTGGGCCAAGCTATGGCTACGCCATCGTCAAAGAGTTGAACGAGCGGGCGGAGGGAATCCTGCAGCTCGGTGAGGGGACTATTTATCCGGTGCTATATCGGCTGGAAGAGAAGAAATTGATAGCTGCAAGGTGGCGTTTGGCCGAAAATGGCAGGCAGCGAAAATATTATCGTCTAATCTCCAAAGGCCACAAAGCCCTTGCCGCCAACCGCCGGCAGTGGCAGATGCTCTCGGCCGCGATGGGCAAAGTCCTGGGTTCTGCAGAGAACCTTCTACCCAAACCTCAGGTAAAAGGAGCGACAATATGAGCCGGGCACTGCAAAAATATCTTGACCATGTTATGCTCTACGCCAATCGAAAGGAACAAGACGCGGCAAAAATCCGAGTTGAGCTTGAAGACCATTTGCGCCAAAAGATGGCCGACCTCCAGGCCCGGGGCCTGCCGGGCGAAGACGCCGTGTTTCAAGCAATTGAAGACCACGGCACCGCGCGGACCGTCGGCTATGGTCTAAGGAAGGGCTTTGCGCTGCTGGATGTCCGTACCCAGGGCACCGCTCGCGGATTTATCGCAATAGGACCAAGAGCGGTCGGAATAATTGCGTTCGGCAACGTTGCGGTGGGACTGTTCGCCTTCGGCAATTTCGCCTTCGGCGCTCTTGCCTTCGGATTTTTTGCCATAGCCGGCTTACTTTCATTAGGAGGTATTTCACTGGCTCCGCTCGGTGCCGCCGTGGGTTTGACGGCAGTGGGGAGGGGCGCCTACGGGATGATAGCATGCGGAGGACTAGCCGTTGGATTGAAGGTCCCCTGGGCCATTGACGGTGTAAGTTTCCTTAGCGGTGAAAACGGACTACAGTTCCTGCAGCACTTTCGAACCCGTGAAGGTACCGTTGCGCTCATTGCTTTAACCTCGTGGCTCTTCCTTATATTTCCTATCATGAATGGGGTTATGTGCAGTATCAAAGAGAATGAGTATAAGAGAATCAAAAAAATTGATCCGAAACTGATTGAATAAAACACCGGTGAACCAGAACCGCAGATGGCCAAATAAAAAAGTCAGTTCTGCGCTAATTTCGTCCAGTCACAATCGAGCAGGGAGGGTATAATCACTTCTCCCAGACTTCGTGCCTCGATATCTGCGGTCTCATCGAAAGGCACAATGCAAAGGACATTTACACCGCCGCATTGGGCTATCACCTGCCCGGCGGTTTCCTCGGCAACTGTTGCCTCGGTAGCATTGTAACCGTTGATGACTACGCCGGCGATTTTCAACTCTGCCGCACGGATGCAGTCAATCGTCATTAGTGTATGGTTTATCGTTCCCGCATTCAGGCGGGCGATTACCACCACAGGCAGACCGAATTCCACTGCCAAATCCAGCAGGTCAAATTCAGCCGTTAAAGGCATCCGCACACCGCCTATGCCTTCGACGATAACTATGTCGGTACTTTCGCATATATCTTTGTAGGCAGACGCGATGCTGTCGAAACCTATCGGACGCCCTTCCTGAGCAGCACCTGCAATAGGCGCTGCCGGGGTAACGTAGCCGACAGGCGTAATTGTGGAAAGGGAGAAGTTGCTGTTTGCACAGGCAGCCAGGAAATCAGTGTCGCAGCTAACCATGCCTTCCCAGTCCCGGCGACATCCGGTCGCAATGGGTTTGAATACACCGACTTTTTGACCACTTCCGGTTAAGATTTTAGCAATGGCGCCGGCTATGAGTGTTTTGCCCACACCAATATCAGTGCCGGCCATAAAAAGGCCGTTCTTTTTGGGTAAGTTCAAGTCAATCGGCATTTAGAGTTTTCTCAACAAAATCGCCTGATAACAGGCTCCCATACCAACAGTATTATAGCAGTTATAGCCGATTTGTCTACTATGGAGCAATAAACAGGCAGACTGTTGCAAAGAGGGTCCAAAACCGATAGATTGGCGAAGTTGTGAGATTGAGCTAATAATGAGGAAACTTAAATAAAGAAAGAATAGAGTATGTTGGAACTGGATCCGGTTGGCTGGGTTGTAGTTGTATTATGTGCAACGATGGTGGGAGTTACAAAGACCGGCATTCCGGGTTTTGGAATCCTGGCAGTTCCTTTGATGGCTTCTGTCCTGCCCGCTCGAAGTTCGGTGGGAGTGCTGCTCGGTATTTTGATTTTGGCGGACTTGTTCGCCGCGGCCTACCATCGGCACAACGCTAAGTGGCGTCATGTGCTCGGCCTGCTCCCGGCTGCTCTCGCGGGCATTGCAGCAGGCTACTTCGGCTTGAAGGCGGTCGACGATGAGCTGCTTAAACCGATTATTGGTGGCATTGTTCTTGTTATGTTGGGCATCAATTACTGGCGCACAAGGATTAAAGGCAAAGATGCGCCGATTCCAAGCCAATGGTGGTTTGCGGTTGTGTTCGGATTTTTAGCCGGGGTCACCACGATGATGGCAAATGCCGCCGGGCCGATAATGATTATGTATCTGTTGGCTATGCAGTTGCCCAAAGTCGAATTTGTAGGGACCAGGGCGTGGTTCTTCTTCGTTGTCAACTGGCTCAAGGTACCTTTCAGCGCGAATCTGAATTTGATGACTTTGGAGTCTGTGAAACTTGATTTAATGATGCTGCCGTTTATTGCGGCCGGCGCCGTGATAGGGATATTTTTTCTCAAAAGAATCCCACAAAAAGCATTTACAACCATTGTACAGTTTTTAGCCGCTGCCGCCGCTATCAAACTTTTGTTCTAAATGCAGGCCTTCTTAGAAAGCAAAATTAGTTTGCAAAAAAGCGATTAAAAAGCGATTATTATGACTATGTGCGGCCAGGGAAACACAGACAGATTTGCCAAAGCTCACCAGCGGATGCTCACGCGAGACCTGATGGGCCGTGATATCACCGATCCCGAAGTGCTAAGAGTGATGGGCGAGGTTCGGCGCCAGGAATTTGTGCCGCAGGCATACGAGTCACAGGCTTACGCCGACAGCCCGCTGCCTATCGGGATGGGCCAAACCATTTCTCAGCCGTATATCGTTGCCTTGATGACTCAGGAGCTGCATCTCAATCAAGATTGCGATGTCCTGGAGATTGGCACGGGCAGTGGATATCAGACTGCCGTCTTGAGCAAGCTGGTAAAAAAAGTCTATACGATAGAAAGATTTGGCCAGTTGTCGGAATCTGCTCAGGCGGCCTTAGGCAGATTGGGTATTGATAATGTTGAATTCTGTATTGGCGATGGCAGTTGCGGCTGGCCCCGACAAAAGTGGGACGACAAGTTAGAGCGTATGGTCGAATGGCAGCCGCAATTTGACAGGATTATGATAACCGCCGCCGTGCCGAAGATACCGCAGCCCCTGTTGGAACAACTCAAAGAAGACGGCTTGATTATCGCACCGGTCGGCGGCACAGGAGTCCAGGAGCTTATCGCTGCCGAAAAAAAAGCGGCACACATCACTAAAAGATTCATCTGTGACGTCCGGTTTGTTAAACTACTCGGCGAATACGGCTTCGAGGAATAGCACAATGTCACCCCTGCGCAAGCAGGAGTCCAGACAAACGATAAAGGAATGGATTCCCGCTTCCGCGGGAATGACATAAAGAAGCGGGCATATCGTAAGAATTACCCCACGATATTTTGTTATTCTAAACTAACTGAAATATGTTATCTTATGTCCTATGGCTGGACATACAGTAACCCCGGACGTCAGCGAAGAATCACAAAACAGGTTCGATTTATCGATGCCGGTACAGTATCTTAAAGGTGTCGGGCCGGCCAGGGCCAGGGCCTTTGCGCAGTTGGGGGTACATACAGTCGCGGATTTGCTGGAGTATTATCCACGAGACTGGAACTTTGAGCCTGAGCTGGTAAAGATAAATCAAATGCAGCCTGACCGGACTGCCGCTGTCATCGGCCTTGTCGAATCAACAGACTACCAGAGCGCACGCCGACAGCCGATATTTGAAGCTATAATCAGCGATGATACGGGAGTGTGCAGGATTATATGGTTTCACGGCGGGTTCCTTCGCGACCAGTTAAGGCCCGGCCAGGTAATAATGGCATCAGGCAAAGTCGCTTTATATAAGCACCAACTGCAAATGACTAATCCGAAATTTTTGGTAATCAATGAAAAAAGCTCAAAGACTGCCGAGTATTTCAGCGGCGGCGTTTATCCCGCTTCCAGCCAACTCTCCAGCATGCAAATCAAAAAGATAATCGGAAGTGTGCGTGAAGCAGCCAATAAGCTTGTGCCGGAATTTTATGACAAAAACTTTCTCTAGAAAGCGAATCTCATCGGCAGAAAAAATGCTTTTGCCTGGATACATTTGCCGCCCGACGAGGAAAAACTGGCCCAGGCAAAACGCAGATTAAAGTATGACGAATTGTTCTTGATGCAGGTGGGGCTGGCGCTTCGGCGGGTAACGAGACGGCACTTCTCGGCGGCGGTGCCGATGAATTGCAATGACGAAATCGACAGCCGAATCAGAAAGCGCTTTCCTTTCCTGCTCACCGAAGACCAGAACAATGCGATAGCCGAAATCGTCGCGGATATGGCAAAACCTGAGCCGATGAACCGGCTCCTGCAGGGTGACGTCGGGTCCGGCAAAACGGTGGTGGCGCTCTATGCGGCCTTGCTGGCGGTTGCCAACAGGACGCAGGTGGCCATTATGGCGCCTACGGAGATTCTGGCGGCCCAGCATTTTTTGAGTATCGAAAGATATTTGAAGAACAGCAAAGTAAGAAGGATTTTAATAACAGGAGGATTGACCGGCAAAAAAAGAGAGAAGCTCCTCGACCAAATAAAGCAAGGCCGGATGGACATTGTCGTCGGCACGGTGGCACTGCTGCAGAAAGATATAGAATTTCAAAAGCTCGGCCTGGTCGTGATTGATGAGCAGCATAAATTTGGAGTTGCACAGAGGGCACAGTTGCGAAAGCAGACTACCCCGCATTGTTTTGTTATGACGGCCACGCCTATCCCACGGACGCTGGCGATGACCGCTTTCGGAGATTTGGATGTTTCTATTATCAGGCATTCGCCGCCGGGCAGAGGTGCTGTTATTACGCGCCGGGTCGGCCGCCACAACCGACAAAAGGCATACCGGTTTATCCGCGAGCGTCTAAAGGCAAAGAAGCAGGCGTATTTTGTTTATCCACGCATAACCGCACTCGAGGACAGAACCGATATAAAGGCTGCAACTGACGAATGTAAACACCTGGCGGAAATTTACCCGGAATTTACCGTTGAGCTTCTGCACGGCCAGATGCCCTCTGCAAAAAAGCACCAGATTATGACTGATTTTAGAAAAGGCAAAATTGATGTGCTGGTTTCAACCGTCGTGATAGAGGTCGGCGTCGATGTGCCGAACGCAACGATAATGGTCATAGAAGGAGCGGATAGATTCGGGCTGGCACAGTTGCACCAGTTAAGGGGACGCATCGGAAGGGGAGAAGCCAAATCCTATTGTCTTTTGTTTGCCGAGACCGACAGCCAAGCAGCAAAAAGCAGAATTGAAATGATGACCAGAAGCAGCGATGGTTTCCAGATTGCCGAGCATGATTTGCGGCTGCGTGGGCCGGGAGAACTCTTTAGCACACGACAGCACGGCCTGCCGGACTTGAAAATCGCAAATATCGTGGATGATTACCAGCTTCTGGTTATGGCAAGAAAAAACGCATTCGAGCTGGTCCGCTCCGACCCGACACTGACGGGGCCAGAACACAAGAATATTCGCCGGGCATTGTTGGCCAAGTTCGGCGATTCGCTCGGATTAGCGGATATCGCTTAAAAATAGCGGACAGAGACTTCCAACTGACAATTGACAATTATTTCTATCCGCTATACGCTATGCGCTAATATGCAGATACATTACAAAAACAATCGGCTGGAGAAGGTCCTAATCGCAGTCAACGCCCTGGCCGCGGCGGCGGTCACGGCGTCCTTTGTTGCGCTGTTCGGCTTCGACAAACCCTGGCTGCAGGTAGAAATCTTATATGCCGCGCAGGCCGCTTTGCTGTGTATATTCATAGTTGAGAAAATAATTCGGCTCTGTAATGCTGTCTCCATGGCCGAATTATGGAGGGGAAACTGGTTTGAAATTCCGCTTTTGCTTGCGCTGGCCACTGCTGTACTCGGAGCCGGAAGATGGTTTTACAAAGGAGACCCCGAGACAGTTCGCCATTTCGCAGTAGGTATTTATCTTGTTCTGCAGGTAGTCACCAAGCTTTGCAGGACCAGCGTAAATCTGGCAGCGTCCGGAAGGAGTCCAACGCGAACTCTGATTGCAAGTTTCTTGGTCCTGATAATTTGCGGGGCGGGATTGCTCGTGCTGCCGATGGCCTCAACCGGTGAAAGAGCAAGCTTTGTTGACGCCTTGTTCACGGCGACCAGTGCCACCTGCGTTACCGGTCTTATCGTAAGAGACACAGGCAGGGACTTTAGCCTGATGGGGCAGTTGATAATTCTAACGCTGATTCAGCTCGGAGGACTGGGGATAGTGGTCTTTGGCGCGGTATTTGCCCTGCTGTTAGGACAAGCATTAAGCTTACGCGAATCAGTGGCAATGCAGGACCTGCTAAGCACCCGAACGCTTAGTCGAATAGGCAATATGATAGCTTTCATCTTTATGGGGACGATACTCATTGAAGCTATCGGCTCAGTTGCTATCTTCGGGATGTGGGACGATGTACCAGGCTGGACCGGAAATATACATAAGCAGTGGTACTACAGTATATTTCATTCGATTAGCGCCTTTTGTAATGCCGGCTTCAGCTTGTTCGACGACAGTTTCATCAGGTACGCCCAAAAGAGATGCTGGCCGGTATACGGCGTGATTTGCCCACTGATAATCCTTGGTGGACTCGGCTTTAGTGTGCTTTACGACCTGGCCAACAACGCAGCCGACAGGGTAAATCGATTCTTCAAAAGACGTTTCCATACGCGCTACCGGCTTTCAATGGAAGCGCCGAAAAGGATGCGGCTGCAAACCAAAATCGTTCTTAGCGTAAGCGCCTGCCTGATTGTTCTGGGAACGCTGGCTGTCCTTTTGTTTGAACGCTACGCAGCCCCCGCGGACGCTGCTATGACGGGGACTTCCGCAGCGACAGAGCTTGCCCCTGCCAAAGCAGGGCTTCTCGGGGCACTGTTTCAGTCGATTACAGCCAGGACCGCCGGGTTTAATACTATCGATATCTCGGCACTATCGGCTTCGAGCAGACTTATTTTGATTCTACTTATGTTCGTCGGGGGCTCACCAGGCTCGACCGCAGGAGGAATCAAGACCGTAACACTGGCGGTGATAATAATTACCGTTTTTGCAGCCCTGCGAAAGCGAGAGGAAGTCGAGATGTTTAAGCGTTCGATTCGCGTAGTTGTTGTCGGCAGGGCAATTACTATTACGCTGCTTTTCGCTGCGGTCTTGTTCGCCGCCTCTTTAGCGCTGAGTATCACCGAAAACGCAAACGGCTTTACTATGTCGGATATTATGTTTGAGGCCGGTTCTGCTCTGGGCACTGTCGGCTTGACAACGGGCATAACGCCTTCCTTGACAACCGCGGGCAAATTGATTATTATTGCCGTTATGCTTATCGGCAGACTTGGCCCACTGACACTATTGGCGGCACTGACGTTTAACTTGAAACCGGCTCAATACAATTATCCGGATGAAGCGATAATTGTCGGCTGATTCGTGGCTACGGTCACGAAATTTAGGAGCTAATAATATGAAACGGTTTGCTGTAATAGGATTGGGGCGGTTCGGGAAGAAACTGGCCATCGCGCTGGCAATGAGCGGTGCGGAGGTCATCGCAATCGACAAAAACAGAGAAGATATAGAGATGATTCGAGACCAGGTCAGTCTTGCCGTTCGGCTCGACAGCACCGACGAAGAAGCGCTCAAGGCACAGGGCGTCGATAAAGCTGATGTCGCTATTGTAGGCATAGGGCAGGAGGGCTTTGAATCGGCTATTCTGACGGTGGTGAACCTGCGGCAAATGGGCGTAAAGAAGATTCTCGCAAGAGCGCAAGACCTGGTCGCAGGCGAGGTCTTCTCCAAGGTGGGTGCTACCGATGTAGTTTACCCTGAAATCGAGTCGGCCCAAAAATGGGCCTATAAACCCATCGCACCGCAAATCGGCGAAAAAATGGATTTTGCTCCGGGCTACAGCCTGGCGAGAGTAAAAGCGCCGGCAAGTTTCGATGGCAGGACGGTTATGGATTTGCAGCTAAGGCAGAAGTATAAAGTCAATCTTGTCGCAATCAAGAGGGATGAGCACAGCAAGAAAAAGAAGGCCAATGGCGCCGGTATTATCAATGTCCCTATGCCGACTACGGTGGTCTATGAGAATGATATCCTGATGGTCGCCGGCTCCGACGCAGACCTCGCAAAGCTGCCGCAGGAATAAAGCATTGGGCAAGGACAAGGGAAAACGCCGGGATTAGAGAGAATCCGAGATGTTTCGCCGGTGGAGGAAGGCAAAAAATAATTTTTCAAGATTCCCGGATTTTGCTTGAATTTTTATCGCAAATATGCGATATTATATGTGGCGGACAAGGATGCCAAAAACAAAGGTCATTATATACCAAAATGAAGATGGTTCGGTTCCGCTTATCGAATGGTTTAAGAAACAGCCTCAAAAAGCTCAGGACAAATGTACTGCAATGATTGAGTTGCTCGCTGCTGGTGGGCACGAGCTTAGGCGTCCATATGCTGATTATATTGACAAGGGGATTTATGAGCTTCGGCCAACAGTTAAGCGCATACATTACAGAATATTATACTGCTTTATAGGCAAAAACATTGTGCTTCTTACTCATGGGTTAGTTAAAACCGATAAAATCCCCAGGGGTGAGATAAAAAAGGCAATTGAGTATAGAGATAAATTCATTCAAGACCCATCACTGCATAGCTGCGAAATGAAAGATTGATTATGAAGAAAAAAAGTAAAACAACAACTGATGCTGTAAAAATACTGCACAAAACCTTTATTAAAGATGACCCCAAACGGCTCGCTTCTCTACAAGAAGAACGGGAGAAATTAAAGATCGCAGGCCAGATTTATCAGCTTCGGACACAGGCCGGCTTGAGTCAGGCGCAATTGGCCAAACTCATCGGAACCACACAATCTGTTATCAGCCGACTCGAGGACGCAGATTATAATGGTCATAGTTTAAACATGCTTCGGCGTATCGCCGGCGCACTACACTATAAGGTTGAAGTTCGTCTTGTTCCTGAAAACGCAGCCTCTGCCCGTGGATAGACAAGTTGAGCGTACCGCCGGCTCCGACGCAGACCTCGCAAAACTACCTCAGGAATAAGACAAATGAGAGTAAACAATAAACAACTTGAATAGAACCACTAAATCCGGTAGAATTCAATAAGAGCGGGGAGGCAATTGAAATAGCTCGCAGCATTTATGAATTTATACTGAAATCGCTGCCGGACCTGGAAAATCTACCTCAGGAATAAACGGAGTGTACTGGACTCCCTATTTCGCTGCAGCAGCAGAAAAATCTCTCAGAGCTTTCGATATTTTCGCAGCATATCGAGCAAATTTTGCATATCTTCGGGCAGCGGGGCCTCGAATTTCACTCTTCTTTCAGTCGTTGGGTGTTCGAATTCGAGCGTCGAGGCGTGGAGGGCACAGCGGTTTATAATCGGTTCTTCAACACCAGCTTCCGTATCTTTTAGTTGCCAAGGATAAACGAGCCTGCCGCCATACATATCGTCGGCAACGATCGGATGCTTTATATACGAAAGGTGAACACGTATTTGATGCGTCCGGCCTGTTTTGGGCGTCAGCTTCAACAGAGAAAAACCCCGAAAACTCTCAACAACCTCATAAAATGTTATTGCTTCCTTGCCGCTCTCAGGCCTGATTGCGTACTTTTCCCTTATCCTTGGGTGCGTACCCAGCCGTGCACTTATACGGTCGGCCGTCAGCTCAGGCGTGCCGTGCACAATGGCAAGATAGGTCTTTTTCACCTGGCGGCGCTCAAATTGTTTCGCAATCTTCCACTGGGCGGCGTCGTTTCTGGCAGTAACCATAACGCCGGTCGTGTTTTTGTCGAGCCGATGCACGATACCAGGCCGGAATTCTCCAAGACCCCTCGACAGCTTGTCGGAATAAAAAGCAAGGGCGTTTACCAGAGTACCGTGGGTATTGCTGCGGGCAGGGTGAACGACCATATCAGCCTGCTTGTTGATGATAATCACATCATCATCTTCGTAAATGATATTCAGTGGGATGTCTTCGGGTTCAATCTCTTTGCTCGGAAGATGAGGCAGTGTCAAATCGATTTCGTCGCCTGGACTCAGCTTAAAGCTGGGCTTGACTATTTTGCCGTTGACCTTGACGTTGCCGGCTGCGATTTGCTTCTGCATCGTAACCCGGCTGAAGTTACTGAACCGCCCGTGAAGATATTTATCGACCCGGCGTTCTTTTATCGAGCTTCCAACCTGAAGTATCAGGGGACCAATTCCCGCATCTTGCATCTCACTTTTCTTTCACCACCGAGTTTGCAGAGTTTTTTAATATTGTCATTCCTGCGCAACGTTGTCGTCCCCGCGAACGCAGGGACACGAATTCATCTTCTTTTCCTTTTGTTCTATTCTTTCTCTGCGTTCTCAGCGTTCTCTGCGGTTAGTCTTTGTATTTCTCAATTATTTGCCGGGCACATTGATATCGGAGAGCCCAATTGGCGCCTCGAGCCATTGATTGACATCCACGGCCGCGCGCGCAGAGTTTGGCGCCTTGGGTCCAATATTGATATCAGAAACTACCGGGGCACCGTTCGGTGTTTGGGTCCGCTGATTGGCATCGAGAACCCTAAAAACAAAATTTGGTTCCGGCTTCACATTGTAATCGAGAACCCGAGGGACACGATTCGGCGCCGGCGGCCATAGATTGACGTCGACAGGTCCCAACTGGCTCGGTGGTTCGAGAAAGTCAGGAAGTAGTTGTCTTGGTCTTGGCGATGCCTTAAAAACCACCTTTTGCTGGTAATCGGCCATAGTTTCGAGACGATGTTTTGCCTGGGCAAAGGCTGTGGTAGCTTCAAAGTCAGGATTTGCCACAAGCTCTTTGTATATTTGCCGTGCACCATCAAAGTTACCGAGCTCTTCTTCGCAAAGTCCCAGGCCGAACCTTGCAGCCGCCCTCAACGACCGATTCAGCGTGGCCCTTCCAAGCACTTGGCTATATGCACTCTTGGCCTGGTTTATCGCCGTTCGCACCTCTGCCTCGCTCACAGCCTCCTGGCGGTAATGCAATCCCGCACGCAGGGCTTCTGCCCGCTTAATTAACGCCAGAGCAGCCATCTGGTCGTCTTTGGCACCATCGGCGGCGGCACGGAGAGCACCGGCCGTCTCGATGAGAACATACGAAGCATCGACTCCCCGGGCCTGGGCCATAAGGATTTGCATCTTGTTTTGCGGCAGTCTCGAGAGAAGACTTGTAAAGTTGAGCTGTCTTTGAACCGATTCCACGTTTTTGTTGTACCAGTACCACAGGCCTGAGCCTGCGACCAGGACTGCAACTACTGAAACGTAGATAATCATTCTATAATTTCCCCGGGACCACTGCGGCAAATTTGCAATCCACTCGGCCAACTCATTAGTTTTTAGTTCGTGTCGATGCTCAGACTTCATCTCTCGACTCCTTTCAGTCGCTCAGGATGATCCTGAGCGAAATCGAACCGGTCATTTTCCCTGCGTCTCTTTCTTAAAATAGTTTACTGCCTGTAATATTCAATCATAGACTTAAAAAGGCATTGTAACAAAATTTCTTTTATCTTGCAACAAGCCCCTCTGCCGATTAAAATTTTATCTCGTTAGAAATCCAGATAACTCCGGCGTCCTGCTTCTAACGCGGCAGAGCCAATAATTAACCGAAAGGGAATAGATGTTCAAAATTCTCAGGAAACCAAAAACACGTGCTTTTTTGCTGTGCGGGCTGTTTTTAGCTCTCCTCAACACTCATTTCTTGAGCCTGGATTCTCGCGCGAGCATCGAGAATCGAGAGTCGAGGGTCGAGCACTGGGACCCTACCAAATATATTGGCATTGATGAAATTCGGCCCGGTATGGAGGCGTATTGCCTTACCTGCTATAGCGGCACTAAGATTGAAAAGTTTAGTCTGGATGTTCTAAGCGTAGCTCGTAATGCGATGCCGGGCAGGGATTGGATTCTGGTCCAGGGAACGGATGAGCGTTTTATCCACACAGGCCCGGTGGCTGGCTGCAGCGGTTCGCCGGTCTATATCGATGGCCGCTTAGCCGGCGCATTAGCTTACGCGTTTTTTTACAGTAAGGACCCACTATACGGTGTTACGCCAATCGAGGAGATGCTCAGGGTGGGAGAAGTTAGCCGGCCGCAGCACGCGCAGTCCGGGTACGTGCTTGATTTTTCCAGGCCGATTGATTTTGCCCGGATTGACAAGCAAATTACGACTCCACAATCTTCAAGGCGGCGCAGCCTTACCGGTGCCGCGGCTTTGCCCTGTCCGTTGGTTACCTCAGGTTTGCCGGCTCAGGTCGCTGAACAGTTAAATGCTTTAGTCGAACCTTTCGGACTTGTCGTCGTTTCCGGCGTCGGGGGTGGCGCGTCTGTCAACAAAAAACTGGATGTTCAGTTGGCCCCGGGGAGCTGCCTGGTCGTACCTTTGGTGACCGGTGATATATCAATGGAAATTGTCGGGACTGTAACCGATGTCGTTGGTGACAAGGTCTATGGCTTCGGGCACAGTTATCTCGGTTACGGGCAGGTAAATTTGCCTATGGCCACCGGACAAGTCCACACCGTGGTATCAAGCATGTATCGCTCTCTCAAGCTCGGCAGCGCGGTCAAAATAGTCGGTGCTCTGACAAGGGATGAGTCGCCGGCGGTCTTCGGACGAATCGGTGCAAAGCCGCACATGTTCCCCCTGACGATAACGATAGACGACTACAGAGACAGTAACAAGAGGCTTTACAACTGCCGGGTTGCGCATAATCGGATGCTTACTCCAATGTTAATTCGCTCGACTGTGGCTGGAGCAGGTCTCTGTCTTGGCGATTTGCCGCACGACCATATGATTGAGTATAAGGTGGCTATCGGCATAGAGAACGCCGAAACGATTACCTTTGAAAATGTCTCCACAAACATAGGCCTGACCGAGATGCTAATGGAAACTGTTAGCCCGGTCACGATGCTTATGAACAATCCGTATAAAGAAGTCGATATAAAATCGGTCGATTTTGATGTTCGCATTGTGCCGAAAAGCATCGTTTCGCATATATGGTCAATCGATTTGTCCGATTCAAAAGTCAAGGCAGGCCGGAATATCGACCTCGGAATAGTTGTAGAATCCGTTCGGACGGGAAAGAAAAAGTACCAGTGCACCTTCGAAATACCTAAGAGCCTGCCGCCTGGAAGATATGATTTGACTATCTGCGGCGGCTACGGTTATGAGCTGTTTCTCAGGAAAAATACGCCGTACAAATTTGTGGCCCAGAATTTGCCGGGCTTACTGGAGGCCTTGAAGTATCTTCTTACTATCGAAAGAGACAAGTTGTATTGTATTTTGGCCTTACCGCCAGGTGGTGTCACCATAGAAAAGGCTGAGCTTCCTGATTTACCGGACACAAAGGCGCTCATCCTGCAAAGTGCAAAAAGAACGCTTAGGACCCAGCTATATCCACACTGGCTCGAAAAAAGAATAGAGTCCGGCACAGTTATTATCGACAAGAAGACTATGCGTATAACGGTAGAAAAATAAGGCGTGATGCGCGAAGCATAAAACGCAATAACAGATACGAGGTATAATATTGTATTCGGGGAAATGTTATGAGAGAAAAATTGCACCGCAATTGCAAATTCACACTTGCAGTAGTAACTTTAGTCTGTCTGGTTATAAGTTCAGCTTCTCTGGCGGTCAGCAGTAAGATTACACGTCACGCAAGCAGCTCAGATATGTTGAAGGGCAAGACCGAAAATATTGTGGTTGGCGCACGAGGAACTATTCAGCTCGGCAGCGCCTGGGAGGCGCTCGTTGAAAAGTTTGAAGATGTTTGGTCGGTAAACAGCATCGTCGTAAGCGGCGGTACGGTCTATGTCGGCACAAGCCCTAACGGCGGTATCTACAAATACAGTCTCGGCAAACTGAAAAAGATTTATCCGCCGCCGTCAGAGGAAAAACCGGCCGTCAAACAGGCAAAAGAGACAAACGAGCCTGGTGATGCCAATACTGTCGAGGCCGAAGAGCACCTCTCCAACGAACATATATTCGCGATGGCAACCGATATGTCCGGCAGGCTTTTGGCAGGTATTAGCGGCGACAAATGCAGGCTCTGCCGGTTCAAAGCCGACAAATGCCAGGTCATTTTTGAGTTGAATGAGGAAAAATATATCTTCGCCATAGCTATCGATGCCGGCGGAAATATATATCTGGGGACCGGGCCGCAAGGCAAGGTTTACAGGCTTGACCCGTTGGGCAAAAAATCTCGGCTTATTTATGATAGTCTCGACAAGAACATACTTTCACTGGCAATCGGGCAAGACGGCTTTGTCTACGCAGGAAGTGACAGCAGGGGACTGGTATATAAGATAAATCCGCGCACAAAAACGGCAGCGGTCTTATATGACAGCGACCAGCCGGAGATTACAGCATTATTATTCACAAAAGATGGCGATTTGCATGCAGCCGCGACATCCGCAAAGATTGTCCAGGCCCAGACCAAATTTGCCGCACAATTACCTTCAGCCGGTCGGCCTGAAGCGAAATCGCCAAAACCGCCAGGTGCCGCAGAGGGCGGACTGAAGCTCAAGATTGCAAATATAAAAAAAGGAGCCGGTGATAAAACCGTAAAAAGACCGGTACCGACACGCAAGCCACCCAAGCCGGGCCAGGCCAGTTACATATACAAGATAACTAAGGACGGTTTCGTAACCGATATATTCAGCGAGGCGGCCGTTTTCTTCTGCCTGGCGGAACAAGACAAAAAACTGCTTATCGGTACCGGAAACAGTGCTCAGCTTTTTACCGTCGACCCGGCCTCGGAGCAGCAGGCAATTATCTATGAGGACAAACAGGCGTCACAAATAACAGCGGCAGCCGTCTGGCGCGACATTGTGTATCTCGGTACGGCGAATCCTCCAAAGTTGATAAAGTTAGGCTCCGGCTTCGCTTCCGAAGGAACTTACACTTCCGACCTTATCGACGCCGGTCAGCCAGCCAAGTGGGGCAAGCTGCAAATCGAAGCCGATATTCCAAAAGGCTGCAGCGTTCAGGTCGCTTCCCGCAGTGGAAACGTTAAAGATGTCAACGACCCGACTTTTTCGCCCTGGACAGAGCTGGTGAAAATGACGCAGCCCGTCCAGTTGCGATGCCCGCTCGGCAGGTTCTGTCAATATAAACTTGTGCTGCAAAGCGAAGATGGCCTGCAAAGCCCGCTTATAAGGGAAATTGCTGTTGCCGGAAGTGTGCCGAATTTGGCGCCGAAAGTCGAATCGGTCGCCGTTAGCCGAATTGCAGCAGCCGGCAAAAAGGGAATGTTCAAAATAAGCTGCAAGGCCAAAGACGATAATGGTGACAAGCTGATTTACAAAATAGATTTTAGAAAAATCGGAAGAACAAACTGGATTGAGCTCAAAGACGAGCTCGAAGCGGTAAGTTTTGAATGGGACGGAAGAACTGTAGAAGACGGCCGGTACGAGGTCAGGGTAACCACAAGCGATGAGAGAAGCAATACCACTACAACCAAGCTGACGGGCAGTAGAATAAGCGAGCCGGTTGTAGTCGATAACACAGCCCCGGTTATTGAAAGGCACTCTATCGACAAAGACGCCAAAACCATAACGCTGAAGCTGCATATATCGGATGAATTCAGCGCAATCGACCGGCTTCAATACACCGTTGACAGCAACGCCAAATGGATAGCTACTATGCCCAACGACCTGGTCTATGATACTACGGATGAAGATTTTACGATTGTGATTGAAGAACTGGAGACCGGCGAGCACATAATCGCAGTCAGAATCAGTGATAGCGTCGGCAATACAATGTACAAAACTTTCGAGGTCAATGTCTCGTGAGTCGTGGTTCGTGACTTCCGCATTGGGCGGATTCGGACACGGGTCACGGGGCACGAAATTGTGCGATTTATCAAATTTGAAAAAATCGTTGACACCGTTGAATCGCTTTGCATAGCAGCCGCTCACGAGCTGGGCGATGATGTTTTAGCTGCTCTCCGGCAGGCGGCACAAAAAGAATCCAACCCCGCCGCGGCTAACATATTAAATCAGCTTATCGAAAATGCACGCATAGCAGCAGCCGAATCAATACCGCTCTGCCAGGATACCGGCCTCGCGGTAGTCTTTGTCGAGCAGGGTGCTGATGTGGCTGTTAAGCCCACTTCAGACCAGACGAAGGCAACGCTGTTCGACGCAATCAACGCCGGAGTTGCCGCTGGCTACGAAAAAGGATACCTGCGGAAAAGCGTCGTCGCCGACCCTTTGAATACACGCAAAAACACCAGGTCAAATACACCTGCTATAATTCATCTCACGATTCTACCCGGCAAGACCTTAAAGCTGACCGTTATGACCAAAGGCGGAGGCTGCGAGAACAAGAGCCGGTTCAAAATGTTCAGGCCCACGGCGGAAAGAAACCAAATAATTGATTGGGTGGTCGATGTCACCAAAGACGCCGGGGCTGATGCCTGTCCGCCGTTTGTCGTGGGTGTAGGGATTGGGGGCGATTTCGAACTAAGCTGCCTGCTCAGTAAAAAGGCCCTCTGCCGAAATCTAACTACAAGAAACAACGATGAGTTCTACGCAAAGCTCGAGGCGGACTTGCTCTCGGCGGTCAATGCGCTCGGCCTCGGCCCGCAGGGACTTGGCGGTGACACTACAGCTTTAGCGTGCCTGGTCGAAACCGCTCCGTGCCACATTGCATCACTGCCCGTGGCGGTAAACATCGAATGCCACAGCCACCGCCACAAGTCAGCGGTCATTTAGCCGGCTGCTCAACCACGTCGGCCAGACCCACGTCGATATATTGCCCGCCGCCCGTTTGATGACAATGAACGGCCAGGCAATTACGCCCGGCTTTCAATGCCTTGCGTGCCGCCGCATTAATAGGAACCTGGACATAACTGCCGGTAAAGCCGCTAACCTCCGCCGCCGGCACACCGTTGATATAGACCTCGGCGTCCTCGTCGTGATGAATGTTCAGATGCAGTTGGCCGAACTTTTTGTCCTTTAACTCAAAGCTGCGCTGTAACCAGATGTCCGATGATTTCCACTCGGTCCGCACAACCGAACCGGGCGTGCCTTTGGTACCGAAACCACCCTGGCCTTTCTTCCAGGAAGATTCGTCAAATCCGGGTTTCTCCCACCCGTCTTTGGGTTTGCTGGTTGTGTAACTCCACTCGATACCACGCCTCTCCGATGTTGGCACAACCGTCTTGATTATCGGCGGCGGCAGGTAGAGCTTGCGTGCGGCTTCAGCCATCTTCTTGGCGTCCGCCTTTATCATCGCCCGGTCATACGTCATATACCCGTTGACCTCAACCTCCACATCCGTCGTCTGGGTGTACACCGCGGCCGACAGCCCACTGCCGATTAGAGGACGAAGCCTGCCTAACAAAGCTACGTATGCATCCGTCAGTTGCTCCCTGGTTTCATAACTGCGATAGCCCCAGTTCTTCTCTGCCTGCCACGTATGACCTTTCACCGGCAGGCCCAGCCCGCCGAACTCGCCCAGTACCGCAACTCGCTTCTCCTCGTTGGGCGGTGCCGCCGGACCGGGATAGCTGTGAATATCGTGCACGTCGCCGGATTCTTTGTTAGCCCAGCCGCTGGCCTCGTTCACCAAACGCGTCGGGTCCCACTCTTTAACCAACTCCGAATATCTCGGCGTGTCGTGCTGTCCCCACCCCTCGTTAAACGGCACCCACATAATAATGCACGGATGGTTGTAGAAATTTTCAACGAGCCGTTTCAGTTCCAGCTCGAACTGCTCACGCGCCTCATCCCCTTTATTATTGCCGCTGGCCATGTCCTGCCACACCATTAAGCCCAGCTTATCGCACCAGTAGTACAGCCGCTGCGGCTCTATCTTGACGTGTTTCCGCAGCATATTACAGCCGATTTTCTTCAATACCTCGATGTCGTAGCGAAGGGCCTCATCCGTCGGCGCAGTATACAATCCATCAGGCCACCACCCCTGGTCCAGCGGCCCATACTGAAACAAAGACTTGTTGTTCAAAAACAGTCGATTTATTCCGCTTTCATCCTTACCCAGCGAGATCTTTCGAAGACCACAATAACTGCGTACCTCGTCAACTTTCCTGCCGCCGAGCGAGGTCCGGTCCTTTTTCTCGTGCAGGGCGATTCTGAGGTCATATAAGTAAGGCGAATCGGGTGACCACAAGCGAGGCTTCCGGCTGCCGGGCAAAGAAAGGAAAAACCTTTTTCCGGGATAGTCCCATCGGCCGGAAACGCCTCTGTAACCATCCTTATCAGGAGGCAGCATTACCTCGCCGTGTACGACATATTTCTTTGGCTGGCCGGCAACATCAACCGTTAGCCAAAAGCGATTCTCGTCCACGTCCGGCTCGATCTTAATTGAGCGGATGTGAGACTGGGGTACCGGCTCGAGCCACACTGTCTGCCATATTCCGGTCACGGCGGTGTACATAATACCGCCCGGCTTTTTCACCTGCTTGCCGCGGGGCTGGCTCCCGTCATTCGTCGGGTCCCACACCGAAAGAACAATCTCCTGCGAACCCGACTTTTTCAGCATATCGGTAATATCAAACGTAAACGCATCGTATCCGCCCTTATGATTGCCGAGCTCTTTGCCGTTGACCCACACCGTTGTGTCCCAGTCCACCGCACCAAAATGAAGCAGCACCCGCTTCTCCTTCCACTTGCGCGAAATCTTAAATGTGCGCCGATACCAAAGACGCTTCTCCTTACCCACTGGCTTCATCACGCCCGACAGGGCCGATTCGCAGGGAAAAGGAACCAGGATTTCACCATCGAACTTCTCCGGCTGCTCCGCATCCCTGGCGGTAATGGCATAATCCCATAAGCCGTTCAGGTTCACCCAATCCTCTCGGACCATCTGCGGACGCGGATACTCAGGATGGGCATTGCTCGGCGAAACATCCTTTGACCAACGTGTCATCAGCGGCCCATCAGCCGGTTTCCACTTCGCCCACACGGATGAGCTGATGCACAAAACCGTGCATATCACGACCAAATAATGAATTTTATTTATCATACAATCTCTTTCGCTTCGCTTTGATTCCATCTTTCTATCTCCTCAAATCTATTGGCTTGCCTTTGTTGCTTTTCTAACGAGAGGAAGTACTTTTTTATCTATTTCCGATTCGTCTTCCCCGACTTTCACTTTGAATAAGGACCACCGCTCGACATACTCAACCTTTCCCCCGTCTGCCGGTATTTTTACCAACGGCCCGAGCGTCTCGAATTCCAACATCTCGTCATCGGTGAAGGTCTCCGTATTGCAGCCCATATCAGGATACGTTGCGCCGGGAATGTAAGGGTAGCGCTTAAGAAAAAGCTCGCCTTTGAGATAATAAGCTCCCCACCCGACTTTATTGAGCAGACCGGCCTTTTGTTTCTTGGAAACCTTGGGATTTTGTTTGAGCTGTATATACTTTGTACCCCAGAGCCATCGCGCATCTTTCATATCGGTGTACCGCCAGAGCACTAAAGGACGCGCCGGAAGCAAAAACTCAGGATGAGGACCAAAAGGTTCCTGCGGCAGAATAAGCCTGCCCCCCTGCGCCATAACACTCATCGCCCACGCCGCCGCCTCGATGTCCCACAGGTTCTTGTTTACCAGCCGGTGAAGCACTTTCACATGGTTGTCCTTTGGGTCAAGCGTAATCTCAATTTCTTTTACTATACCTGTCTCGGGCTCGACGTCCTGCGTAAGTTTCAAAGTCTTTCCGTCCCACTTATGTTTAATGGGCGTGTTATCGAGAGAGTACGTCCTCACAATATGTTCCGGGGCGTGCCACAACCGGTGTCCACCGTAGCTTCGCCATTCTTTGCCGCCGGTTTTGCCTATCTGGTCTTTGAATTCTTTGAGCAAATTTTGTCCGCCGACAAATCCAAACCGCATAATGCGAGGCCCCACATCCGTAGTCGCAATAAGTTCTATCTGCCCATTGCTCAGTTTAATGCAATTGGGCCATCCGGCATAAGAGACTTTCTCCATTTTCAGCTTCCTTTCCGGCCGAGCTGCCCGCCCGCCAAATACTTCCGCTCCTGTCATAAGAACCAGCGCCAAACCAACCATTAAGGCCGCCCTGTTAATGTGATACACTTTTGCTGGAACTCTCATTTTTTGTCCTCCATCTAAATTTGTCCTTTTCCCACTAACAATTCAATTTCTTTTACGAACTGGCGTTTCCCAAATACGACATGTCCTCCATCCCTGGGGACAACTACCTAAATAGATGTTTTGACAAATTATGCCAGAGAACCGCGGCCGCGCCAAGTCAAAAATTTCAGCATTGTCTGGAAACTCATTTCGCGAACTACTGCAAGGGGACTCCAAACGCTATTTATCGCGTTTGGTGGCCTCATAGCACAAGTTTGCAATAGCGATATAATCCTCCGGCCGAATTTGTTCGGGGCGTCGTGTCGGCTCAATGGAGCATTGCTCGAAGACCTCAATCCAGTTGCTAATTTCCCCAAGCACACCACCGGCAAACTTCGAGCAGGCCTTCAGCATCTTTCGGCGATGCCCCATAAAAAGATTTACGACCTCGCCAAAAACTTCCATACTTTTAATCCGGCTTACCTTCTCCGGTTTGCGAACGAAGCTCACCATCGCCGACTCAACCTGAGGCTGTGGCCAAAAAACCGTCGGCTTCAAAATCCTTTCCGTCTTCACTTCACCGGTCGCGCTCAGAAAAATGCTCAGGATGCCATAATCTCCGCTGCCAGGCTTTGCGCTCATTCGCTCAGCCACCTGCTTCTGGATAGTAACATACATCTCGTCCGCAACCGTCGGCCCTGTAACCAGATTCAGCATTACGGGACAAGCTGCATTGTAAGGAAGATTTGCCACCAAAAGCAGCCGCCCGGCGTGTTTTTTACGGACCGCCTCGATTGCTTTTGTAACGGTGCCGCTGACAGTATGTTTGCTCTCAAGTATGTCGGTGTTAATAACTTCGACATTCTCTTTATTTGCGAGCTGTTCCTTTGCGATTTTAGCAAGTGCTGCGTCAAGCTCGACAGCCAGACAACAGCCGGCCTGTTCAGACAGGCCCTCGGTCAAAGAGCCTGTCCCGCAGCCGACCTCGAGCACAACATCATCGCCGCCAATATTCGCACAATCTATCAGCAGCCGCATCAGATTCAGGTCGATGAGGAAATGCTGACCGAAATGCTTGTTTGGGAGAACGCCCGCTGATGCGAGCAACTGCTGGATTTGATGCTTCGTCTGCATCTGATTGCGGATAGCGTTTAGCCTATAGTTAATTCAACTCTGAAAACTACCTGTTTGCCGCGTGGGCAAGTTGGTAAGCCTTTTTTCTTACAGACATTTGTATCGCAGTCGTTATGGCTGATTTCATACCGGCTGGGTTCGCAAGGTTTCGGCCTACGATATCGAAAGCCGTTCCGTGAGCAGGCGATGTCCTGATTATCGGTATGCCGATAGTAACATTAACAGCCTTCTCGAAATCGAGCAGCTTCACCGGTATCATACCCTGGTCGTGATACATCGCAGCGACGCCGTCGAATTCACCCTGCACAGCCCGCAAAAATAGCGTATCAGCCGGAAAAGGCCCGAAGCAGTTTATGCCCTGCTCCTGCGCCAATAGAATCGCCGGCGATATTATACGCTGTTCTTCATCACCGAATTGCCCGTTCTCGCCCGCGTGTGGATTCAGTGCCGCAACGCCAATCTTGGGATTCTCTATACCCCAGGTCTCTTTCAACGCGTCATTTAATAAATCTATCGGCTCGAAAACACAGCCGATAGTAAACTTGTGCCGCACTTCAAACAGCGCCTCGTGAATTGTCGCAAGGGCCACTTTCAACGGGCCGGCGACAAACATCATCACCTTTCGCTTCGATTTACACCGTTCGGCGAGCATCTCAGTATGGCCCGGCCAGCGTGCGCCGGCAAACTTCCAGCTGGTTTTACTAATCGGTGCTGTTACTACGGCGTCTATAATACCGGCACGAGCGGCGTCAACGGCGTCGAGACAAAACCTTATAGACGCCTCCCCGGCAACCTTACTCGGACCTCTAATCCACGGCGGAACAGAATACTCATCGTAATCAGCCACAACCACTTTATGAGGGTAATCCCTGCTGATTTTTTCGTGCTGATGCCGGCCCCAGAAAGGCTCAATCTCAACTTTATCAGCCGCGTAACAGAGCTGTTCGTTCATTCCGAAAACGATAAACTTCGCAGCCCGGCGTATGTCCGGGTCAGCCAGGGCCTTGACAACGACCTCCGGCCCGATGCCAGCGGCGTCACCCATCGTTACGCCTATCACCATCTGTTCGGATATCGAATTATTGCCGCTGCTCTTGTTCATATTTGCGGTTCGCTATTATCGTATCTCGTCGTTCGAGTCACGAGTCAGGTCTTAAAAACCCAACTGTTTTAATTTCTCCACCGTTAGCGTTTGCTTTGGTGGCAAAATATTTTCAAGCTGCCTTTGTATTGTCTTTACGATTATATCGGTTTCTATATTCACAACGTCGCCGGTCTTTGCTTCTCTCAGCGTTGTGTTCTTTAGAGTCTCAGGTATTATGGCCACCCTGAAGCTGTTTCCATCCATACTCGCTATCGTCAGAGAAATTCCGTCAACGGCGACCGAGCCTTTCACTACCATCCCATCGAGCAATTCCGTCTCGGCCTCAAATCTTACATCGGCAAATTGCCCGACTCTTTCAATTGCTTTTATTGTTGCCACGCCGTCAACGTGACCCTGGACAATGTGGCCGCCAAACCGTTCGCCGACTCTCATAGCTAACTCGACATTGACCTTCGAGCCGACGTTCAATCCACCCACATTCGATTTTGCAAGTGTTTCGCCGCTCACGTCGAAGGTCGCAAAATTGCCGTTGAGCTTGGCAACAGTCAGGCAGGTGCCGTTTACAGCTATACTATCGCCGATTAAGCTCCCGCCGGCCAGCTTCCCCAAATCTATCGTCAGCTCCACCGAATCTGCACTTCGACGGACCGACCTTACCACACAAACCTGTTCTACAAGCCCTGTAAACATGAATTTGCCCTTTACTATTGACTATTCATTATTTATAATTGATTTTAGCATTCAGTTTCCTTTTTCAATAGTAAATAGTCAATAAGTAAATAGTCAATTTACAAAGGATGGTGTTTAACTATGAATACCTTCTGGCTAAAAATTGCAGGAATTGTAATTGTAGTTCTGGTCGCGATTATCGTGATAAATGTTGTCTCGAATTCGGAACCGGAACCCAGACCCCCCCAAAAAACCTTTCGGGACCAAATTGAGGAAGATGATAGGAGGTTACGGGCCGACCCGCAGTTTAAGCAGCCGCCTCAGACAACCACACCCGTGCAGCCGGGAAACCAGACGCGGACGGTCGGGCCGCCAAAAACGGGCGAGCCGACGAAGCCAAAATTCAGACAGCTTTCAGAGATAGAAAATATCGACGCAGAGCAGCTTTTCAACAACGCCATACAGTTTCGCAAAATAGGCAGGCTGCCGGGGCCAAGGTACAGGGTTATGGTCGACGCCTGCCGCCAGATAATACAGAGGTATCCCGGCAGTGAGTGGGCCTGGAAAGCCAAGAGAATGCTCGGTGACATACCCGAACATTACCGCTCAAGATACCATATTACAAAAGAAGAAATCGACCTCGGTGACTTTAAATAATAGAGAACGAAAAAACGTTCGTGACGGAATATATAGATGCGCCAGTCCGTATCAGTTGCTAACATACCTGTAATTGCGATAACCGCTGACTGCCTGCCCGAAGCGTGGGAGAAAGCGGTCCTGGCCGTATGGGATAAGGGACTCGAGCTCAAAACCCAGTACGATAAGCCCGAAGACCCGCCGAGCAAGGACGCAACCGTTATCGTTACCATCACCGACCCATTCGGAGAGCCGAGGATTCACAAGAACTTTCCCGGCGGGCCGACAGAGCTTGAGTCGTATCGACTGGAGGTCGTCAGTGGCATTCACGACCATTGGATTGACCCTGCTGCCGGCAAATGGACCTATACATATCACGAAAGGCTGTTTGCGTAGTGCCCCGTCGAGGATATACGAGGCGCCGACTCGCCCAAGCCGTTCAGGAAGGTTGACCAGATTCAGTATATTGTTGACCGCTTGTCGCAGGCCGGCCACAGCCGCAGGGCACAGGCCGTAACCTGGATGCCCACCGCCGACCCACAGACAGATGACCCCCCCTGCCTTCAGAGGATATGGTGCCGCCTGGTACCGGACGATACCGGCCGGCCTTCACTCAATATGAATACACACTGGCGAAGCAGAGACCTCTACAAGGCCTGGTTTATGAACGTCTACGCCCTCACAGAAATCCAGAGGATTATTGCCGAGCGAATTGCCCGGAAAATAAATCAGCCGGTCAAAGTCGGAAGATACGTCGATATAAGCGATTCGCTGCACATCTATGGCAGCTACTTTGGCGAGGTCGTCGGCGAAGTGGAAAAAATGCGCCAAAGCACATTTGCAGAGCGCGCCTGGGAGAGCACTCACCCGGCCTTTGAGATGATGACCGCCGAGGCCAGGGAAAAATTGGCAAAAGACCCCGACTGTTTTGCAAAACCTGCAAAGGACGAAGCGTGAAGTCAGATATGAGGTACGAAATATGACTTTAATTGTTAATGGCGAAAAAATCGAAGATTCGGCAATACAGCAGGAACTTGAACGATTAAGGCCCCATTATGAGCAGGCTTTCAAAGACCAGGACCCGGAGCAGCAAAAATCACAGCTTCTTGATTGGTCAAAAGAGAATGTCATTGAAATGGTCTTAATCAAACAGGAAGCAAAAAACAATGGCGACCCGATACCGGAAAACATAGTTGAATCTGCTTTGGCCAAAATGAAAGAGCAATACGCCGACCAGGAGCAGTTTTACAAGGATTTTGATGCCGAGGATGATGGCAAAATAAAAGAAGCCATCGAGACGCAGATGAGGGTCGAGCGGAAGCTCGAAGATGTCTACAAAGATATACCTGAACCATCGCAGGAAGCTGTCCTGCAATACTACGAGGAAAACAAAGAGCAATTAAAATCGCCTGGGCAAGTCAGAGTGGCACACATAGTAAAATATGTGAATTGGCAAACGAATGAGGCGGCAGCGCTTGAAGCAATAACAAAAGCGGATGATGAATTGAGAAAGGGTGCGGCTTTTGAGGTGGTGGTTGATAAACATACTGACTGTGCCGACAGTGGAGGCGACTTAGGCTATGTAACAAGAGAGCAAATGGTAGAAGAATTTGAGGATGTCGTATTTAATTTGGGCGCCGGAGAAGTAAGTGATATTTTTCGCACCCGCTTTGGATTTCACATCGCCAAAGTCTATGACAGGAAGCCGGCTGCCCTGCCCGGACTCGAAGAAGTACAAGACCAGATAGCAAACGCACTTAAAGAGCAGGCCAAATCAAAAGCCCTTGATGCTTTTATTGATAAGTTAAAAAGCAAAGCCAAAATCGAAGAAAAATAACCCGAAAAACCAAAACTCGAAGTTCGTTATCCAAACATGTAATTTATCGAGCATCAGTTTTATCGGTCTTACAAAAACCAAAAAACAGCTCTCTTAATTTGCCCCCTCGCGATTCCTATAGTATACTTTAATTGAGGTTGGGCAAAACACAAAGCTATTGATTAAGGCCGTTAGCCCAATCTAATAATCCTGTCAACGGCAATAGCCGGGCAGGAGTGAAAATAGAATTCTTCGGGGGGGGTATGTGAGTTTCTTTCCGAGTTAGGCCCCCGCGTCCTGGCGCGGGGGCCTTTTTTTACAAAAATTCACCCCCCAAAAGAGCCGTAAGTTTTTCCCTGCTTTTTTCGTTACTGCTTATCCAGCCACTAATTAAGCGCTGTCAACATAAATTCTAACGCCACCTGATTCGTCTCATTACCAGCTTGCCGTAAAATTTCCTTTGACATACTATATGTTGCTTTTAGAATATGCAAAATTACGATATATGGTGTTGTCTTGATGAAATGAAAGTAGTTTTTGGCGTCCCCATAAATCGGGATAGAGGTGGGCCTGGCTTGTGAGATGTCCCTTTTGCAAGGAAGACCGCGATAGGGTTGTTGATTCGCGTTCAAGCGATGCCGGAAGAATAATCAGACGCCGGCGACAGTGCTTGATATGCAAAAAACGTTTTACCACCTATGAGAAAATAGGTGAAAGCTTTAAGCTTTACGTCGTGAAAAAAGACAACTCCCGAATCCCTTATGACAGGGATAAAGTTGTTGCAGGTTTGCAGAAAGCATGTTATAAGAGGCCCGTCTCTGCTGCCCAGGTTCAACAAATAGCAGATAAGGTAGAAGAGAGTATATTTCAGAAATTTGATAAGGAGGTCTCATCGGCTTTTATCGGCGAAAGTGTAATGAAACATCTTGGCGCCGTTGACAACGTCGCATATATTCGTTTTGCAAGTGTCTATCGTAACTTCAGTGATGCAGGCGAGCTGATTGAGGAAGTAAGTCATGTTATTGCTAAAACCGAGCCCCTTGAGCAGCTAACGCTTTTTAATTATAAGAAATAGACAGTATTTGTTGCATTGTAACAATGGATGGCTTGAGAGAATATTAAATTTTATCACGGATGAACCGGGAGGGTATATAAATGCAGCTTAAAGTCATAAAGGCAGACGGCGGGGTCGAAGAATACCTCCACACAAAAGTCATAGGAACTATCAGTAACGCTCTTAGCAGGACGGGTCAGCCGGATATGGCCGTCGCAGAAGAGCTGGCAGAGGTGGTTACATATTTTCTTTATCACGAAAAAAACCGGCGCAGTGTAACCAGCAGTGAGATCTTTTCCATAATTAAGGCGGTTCTAACAGCCACGAAATATGAGGAAGCCGCAGTGGCGCTGAGCGAACATCATCTCGAGCGTAAGCTTAAGCGCTCCAGAATTGAGGTTGTTTCCATTAACGTTGAGGAACTGGCGGACGCTGAGCTGCTCTGCAAAACCGAGCACGCCCACAGCAGGTCTCGGTGGGACAAGTCCAGAATAGTCAGAGACCTGGTAGCAAAGCATGGCGTCTCACAACAAACGGCAAGGATGGTTGCCTTGATGGTTGAGGAAAAAATATTTAATATGGGCCTTACGCTGGTTCCGGCCAGTTTGATAAAGCAGCTTGTTCTGGGCGATGCCGCTGCCGTCCTGCGGGCCCAACGACAGTTGCAAACTGTATAAGAATTCTTGTCGATATTATTCAGCCCGCCGGAGGAAAAAAATAGCTCTCAATAGGCGGCTGGTTCCCGCATTGTCTTATTTTATTAATTATATAGCCCATTTTAATAAAACGCAAGTGCTTTTAATATAAGCACTTACGGCAACCTTTATTACTAATTTTAAATATTTTCTATACTTTTTATCAACTTTTAGTAAAAAAACACGCACGTCTCACCGACCCGCCAGCACCCACCGAGAGTACTTCCGGGATCCGCTATTCTCTATAATACGCAATTTGCTGGACATTTCAGCAAGCAAATTATTAATTTTACTTTTCTTTTGCTTCTCTGTTAATATATCGGGCAGTTTATTTAGAAGCAGGTCGTTAATTTCTCTCCTACTTGCGGAACCGTTCTTGTCGATGAAATCAATAATCATATCCCTATAGTATTTTTTATCAAATCCTCTGTACTTAATATATCTTGCCTTCTCCTCTATGGCAGCCGCAATGCGAGAAGACACAAATAGATTGGGATATCTTCCTTCAACAAGTTTTGTTGACTTCAATAATTTGTGCTCATCTCTGGAGAGTTGAAAACCTTTTTGAACTTTATCCAGGAGCATTACGATATCTAAATCCATAATTGGATTTTTAATCAACAGCCTGGTATAATTTTCATTAAGTACCTTTCCAAAAATCTTAACTTTTACTTTGTTCGGATCACCTAAATCGTAATCAGGCAAAGGAAAAAAGCGTTGTTTCTGTATGGTAAACATCTTTTTGATACCACTGCCAATAACGTCAATCATTCCCAGATTAAGCATCGCGTTCGCTAAGAAATTATTCCTTTGTTTTTGAGGGAAATTCTGCTGAATGACTTTCTCCACACTGCCCGGGATAAAGCTTCCGGCATTGACAAAATTTAATTCATCTGGCTTTTCCTCCACCACTACCCGTTCTTTTAATTCAATAGTATAGGAATTTGTAATAATCGCGAAAATAGGCAGTATGCGCAAATTGTCATTTCGAGCGGAGTCGAGAAATCTGTTTAAATAGACCCCTCGACTGCGCTCGGGGTGACGGCGAGCCCCGTTAGAAATTCCAGAAATGGGGGATTATCATAGAGAACGGAAGATTTCTAACGGGGCGAGCGGTTGCCTTAATGAAGTTCCGCCGAAGGCGGTTAATTAAACTCATAAATTTTAAAATCTATTCTGGGATTCAACGATCTGGCAAGCCAATTTTCTAATTCTTCATTTCCAATCTTATAGTGCTTGGGTTTGAACTTTGTCCCCACCACTTTATGTGTTTCATTCTCAATTCCATACACAAGGTAAGCATTTTTCTTTTCATATAAGCAGGCCGAGTTGGACAATGCTGATATGTGTTGGCCTATTTTCCCCCGGTTTATGTAATTGACTTTGAACTCAACCCACTCAGTTTCTTTTCGCAAAGCTCTTAATTCATCCAGGGTCTTTTTTAAGTTCCTTGCATTCATCTTATAAGCCATTTTGTTTTACACGTTAATTCTGGGTTTAATTCTACTCGTTACTGTCTTGAAAATCAATTAGGAACGATATTATTCAAGAGAGTCTTTGCTCGGCTGAAGGTTTTTTCGGCTGGTTCTCCCGGCTCAATATCAAGCCACTTCACGAATTTGAACGTTTTGAACCAGGTACGTTGGTTCTTGGCTAACCGCCGGGTGTTCTTCTTTATAAGCTCGATTGCGTCCTCCAAAGTCACCAGGCCTGAGAGGTGGTCTATTATCTCAGCGTAGCCGATTGCACATCGTGCCTGTTTGCTTAAGGCTTTTTCTTCAGCTAACAGAGACTTGACCTCATTAACAAGACCGGCGGCGAGCATCTTTTTGACACGGGCGTTGATCCTCTTGTTCTCTTCAGTTCTTTCTCTACGCAGCCCTACTATCGTCCAGTTCTGCAAAGGTTCTTCCGCGCTGAACTGCTTCTGCAGACTCGAGATGGGCTTGCCGCTGATTTTATAAACCTCCAGGGCCCGGATTATACGTTTAGTGTCGTTGGGGCTGATACGCTCAGCGGCTGCGGGGTCGATTTTTGCTAATTCGCGGTAAAGTTCGGCGCCTTCGGCTTCTGCTCGTGCTCGCAATTCCGCGCGTATTTGCTCATCAGTTCCAGGTCCTTCAAAGAGACCATACAACAGGGCCTTTATATACAGGGCGGTCCCCCCAACCGCAATGATTGGTCTTTTTCGGCCCTTTATCTGCCCCATAGCTTCATTCGCCAGTTCCAGAAACGCGCCCACGCTGAACGATTCACTCGGCTCAACTACGTCAATTAAATGATAGGCAAGCTTTTCGCGGGCTTCTTGGGGCGGCTTGCACGTGCCGATATCCATCCGCCTGTACACCTTCATCGAGTCGATGCTGATTATTTCAGCACCAAGACTTTCACCCAGCCGAAAGGCCAATTGCCCCTTGCCTGATGCCGTAACGCCGAGAATTAAAACCATTTTCAATTTTCTATTTACTATTTTCCATTTTCTATTTAGTATCGAGTAAGATGTCTTTTCCAATTATCAATCGTAAATAGTCAATAGTAAATAGTCAATGAACTTCAATACTCTATTACGCAAGAAGGCGGAGTTCGTCAATCATACTCTGCAGCAGCTCCTGGCAAGGCACACTGAGATTAACAGCGATTTAAAGGAAGCGATCAACTACACCCTTGATGCTCCGGGCAAACGGGTGCGTTCGGCCTTGCTTCTATGGTGCTGCGAACTTGTCAGCGGCAAAATAAACCATAACGCTGAAATTGCCGCCGCTGCCATCGAGATGGTACATACGTATTCGCTTGTTCACGATGATTTGCCGGCGATGGACGATGATGACCTTCGGCGGGGATTACCAACCTGCCACAAGGCCTTTGATGAGGCAACGGCTATTTTGACCGGCGATGCCCTTTTGACCCTTGCCTTCGAGATTTTGGGCAAAGAAATTGATGAACCGGCTATTGCCGTAAAATTGGTTAGTCAACTGGCAGAGGCCGCGGGGCCGGCCGGTATGATTGCAGGACAAATGGCCGACCTCAAAGCTCCTCTAAAAAAGACACAGGCAACCGAACAGGACCTGCGAGCTATCCACACAAACAAGACGGCTAAGTTGTTCAGATGCGCTGCTGTAATGGGAGCTATTTGTGGCCGCGCAAAAAAAAATCAGCTTGAGTCCTTGTCCGAATACGGCCTGAAGATTGGGTTGGGCTTCCAGATAGCCGATGATATCCTCGATGTGTGTGCTTCGAGCGAGCATTTGGGTAAGACGGCCGGCAAAGACGCCAAGGCAGACAAGTGTACATACCCCGCGGTGGTGGGAATTGAAAAGTCAAAGCAGTTGGCAAAAAAACTCACCGACGAGGCGGCAGCGATCCTGGAACCGTTTGGCCAAAAAGCCGACACCCTCCGAAAGCTCGCCATCGCACTGCTGCAAAGAACAAGATAAGAACATACTTACAAATCAAATACAGGTCGTTATGCCTGCTAAGATGTTAGGTTGATTGTCAGGCGGTTTGTCCTAATAAGGGATTTATCCGGTATCATCTTTTTTTAAGCGTTACACCAACTCCGCTTCGGACAATCGTTTCCAGATTAGGATTTGTTGTTATCGCCTCCATATATTTTGGATCAGCCATCCTGGGGTTAATGTTGTGCGCAATGACAAGGCCTCCGGGGCGGACCAAGGGTAAAAGTTTATTGAGATAATCAATGTAGCCTTCTTTATCTGCATCGAGAAAGAGTAAATCGATTTTTTCTTTTAGTTTCTTGACCTCGTCGTGAGCATCCCCTTCGACAAGCGTAATGATATCGGCCATACCCGCTCGTTTGAAATTTGCACGAGCGGTAGCGGCTCGCTGGGCATCGATTTCAAATGTCGTCAGCTTGCCGCCGGTTTTTTGAAGAGCCATGCCGAACCAGATGGCGGAATAGCCGGTAGATGTTCCAATCTCAACGACATTTTGTGCATTCATCGACTCCGTCGTAATGCGTAAGAATCGCCCGTCTTGTGGCGGTACGTTTCTAAATCTTTGGGTTTTGAGTATATTGGCAAGAATGCCAAGAATTTTTTTCTCATTATCGTTTTTTGGAACGGGAGGCTTCTCAAGTTCTGAATCACTCTGCCCACTTCCCCTCCCCCTAAATGAACGCTGAGCAAGAGCGTTTGAAAACAAGACTGCTGAGATTCCAATGATAACAGTGCTTACTACGATAGTGGTGCGTCTGGCGTTTTTCATCTTGAGTTCCTCCTTCATTTTACATGTAGTTTCAGTTATTGCTCATTTCGTTTCATTAAGCAAACATTTCCAGCGTTCAACCAGGGCCATGAAATGAATAAACTCGACATTACCCTTTTTAGCATCGTTACGCCTTTTGATGGTCATAGGCTATCAAATCCATCTTAAAATCGCAAGTATTTTTAGTCATTTCCGGCCGTAGTTTTACTCTTGATATGGCAGAAATTTACTGAAGACAGTACTGCCGGCCACTGATGGTCTTTCTTGAATTATGCTTTGTGCTTTTCACCCTCTCCTGTTTCTTTTGTTTCCATTGGTGAGAATGTTCCAGCAGGGCCGCCGGCCGTGAATAAAACCGCAAACCGTGTGACCAAAGCACCTAATCTCCACCTTTTTCATAGCCAAACAGTGTATGCCAAAGTGCATTAAAAAACAATATTTTGCCAGGTTAAAATCCGTCTTAAACCTTACTATCCAGTCTAATTTTTCTTTGTTCCTTTTTCGCAATAAATAATCATTTATCACTTTTCTCTAATCATTTATTTCTCTCTTTAGAGAAATTCAGGCAGGCAAATTCGTCGAAAAGCTCAATTTCGTTCAAATCTCATCCGCGCGGTTAGACTTTTTACTCCCTTATAATTGGCTGAATATGCGTCTTTGTGTCGAAAAAAGGCTATTTTACCACTGGCTTTTTTGGGATAAGTTGTTATGATAAAAGCAGTAAAAAATTTTTAGAAATTCGGATTTTTACTCTTCAACTATGTGCGCCTTTGGTTGAAATTTCTCGTATAAAAAAGCTAAAAGTTCCGATAATGGCAAAATTATTGGAGCAAATAAACCCCGTTAGAAACTTGATTGAAAAGGCCCGTTAAATATAATGGAAACCTCACACGAAAAATGGGAGTTACTAAACGGGGTAGACAGTCCCGACGACGTCAAGAAGCTTCCGGTGCGCCAGCTAAACACCCTGGCCGACGAAATACGCCGCTTCATTCTCAACTCGGTCGCGCAGACCGGCGGACACCTGGCCAGCAATCTCGGTGTGGTGGAATTGACCTTGGCGCTGCACTATGTCTTCGATTTCAAAAAAGATAAACTGCTCTGGGACGTCGGCCATCAATGCTATACGCACAAAATCATTACCGGCAGGAAAAACAAGTTCAAGCTCCTCCGCAAGGCTGGCGGGATAAGCGGCTTTCCAAACCCGGCTGAAAGCGACTACGACCAGTTCGTCGTCGGCCATGCAGGGACCGCCGTAGCAACCGCAATCGGGATGGCAATAGGGCAAACGCAGCAAAAGAAAAATAATAAAATCGTGGCGCTGGTCGGCGACGCCAGTATCGTTAACGGCGCTTCTTTCGAGGCGCTCAATAATCTCGGACTGGTCAAGAGGCAATTACTAATCGTCCTCAACGACAACTCGATGGCAATAGACCCGACGCAAGGGGCAGTAGCAAAATATTTCTCCAAAGTGCGGCTGAGCCAGACATACGACGATTTGCGAAAGACCACTCATAACATCCTCGAGCACTTGCCGGTCATCGGCAAGAGTGTTGATGAGGCCGTTGAAAGGATTAAAAAGGGTATTCGAATGGTCCTGCCGGCCAGCCAGATGTTTGAAAGCCTGAACATCCCATACTTTGGTCCCGTTGACGGACACGATATCGGCTCACTTATACAGTTGTTCAACGCGCTTGCCGAATTAGAGCACCCGGCAATTCTGCACGTTTACACAAAGAAAGGACAAGGTTTTCATCCGGCCGGTTCCCAGCCCAGCCCCGTTAGAAGCCCCGGCCTTACTAAAGCAGAGCCTATCTATCCTGCTTCTAAAGGGGCCAGCAGATTTCACTCGACCGGCCCATTCAAGATAAACAACAATAAAATCGGAGACAGAGTTAAGGTTGAGGCGGTCCAGGATACAAGCCCCGTTAGAAATTCTATAAGGGGGGACATCATACAGAAAGGGAAGATTTCTAACGGGGCAAGCAGACAAAGCTTCACCAGCGTATTCGGCGAGCATCTGGCCGATTTAGCGGAAAAGGATGACAAAATTGTTTCTATAACTTCGGCCATGCGCGATGGCACGGGGCTGATGGAATTTCGCAAGAGATTCGGTGACAGATTCTATGACGTGGGTATTGCCGAAAGTGCGGCTGTGGATATTGCGGCCGGGCTGGCCAAGAGCGGCTTAAAGCCGGTCGTCTGTATCTACTCGACCTTTTTACAGCGAAGCTTTGACCAGATATTCCAGGAAGTGGCCCTGCAGAATCTGCCGGTTGTCTTTTGTGTCGACAGGGCCGGCGTTGTCGGCTCGGACGGGCCAACTCACCACGGTTTAATGGATATCGGCTTTTTACGAATGATGCCCAATATGGTACTGACGGCGCCTGCGGATGAGGTTGAGATGAAACTGGCTTTGGAATTCGCATTGAGCGTAGATAAGCCGGTCGTTATTATATATCCGAAAGACTTCGTTCCGAGCCGGAAGTCTGTCCGGGCCGCCTCCGCCAGGCCGTTCAAATTAGGTAAAAGCGTGGTTGCCAAAAAGTCAAAAGATTCAGCGCTCGCGATTGTCAGCTACGGCAGTATCTTGACAGAATCGCTGGAAGCGGCCGAGCTGCTGGCTAAAGAGGGCATTGCGGTTGATGTGATAAATGCCCGTTTTGCCGCTCCCATTGATGAAAAAATCATCCAGTTATTAGAGAGGGGCAAAGGTATAATAACGGTAGAAGACCACACGACCGCCTGCGGGTTCGGCTCAGCCGTGCTCGAAATGGCCGCAGCAAAAACAGCGGTCAGCAAACAGCGGAAAGCGGACAGTAAAAAACTAAACGCTATACGCATGCTCGGGGCACCGAGGAAGTTCATAAAACACGACACCCGCCCGACGCAGCTTTCCCAGGCCGGTATAAATGCCGTTAAAATAGCTCAGACAGCAAAAGAAATGTTACACGCTTGATTCGGATTATTCGTTAGCCGGTAGAATTTGGTATTTAGCCGGAGGAGGCTTTCAGCAGTACCTTTTAGCAGAGGGCCGCTTGTTCAATAAAAATACAACAATTTTCTGAAAAAAACCTGTCCCGAGCGCAGGCAAGGGATCTCAAACACAATAGTAAATAGTAAATACAAAACCTCACGTCAAATAATGAAAAAAACAAACATCAAGTCGCCCAATTCTTGATGTGGAGATTATCACCGGCAACTTCACGAATCCGACTCAGTTTGTCATTCGTAACTAACGTCAAATTACGTGTTATCGCTTGAGCTGCAATCCATAGGTCATTCTCTTGTATTCCAAGTTCCAGTGAAGTGATAGGATCAACAAGCTGTTCAGGACGCAAGTTTCTCTTTCTCTTATCCTTTGGTGCGTATTTGTCAAACAATAGAGACCTAAGTTCGCCATATGTGTTGGCTGTGTGCATGTCAATATCGAAAGTCTTTGGCCCCTTAGCTCTGATGAACTGAAAGTACTCTGCTTGAATCAACTCTCTTGTAGTGGCAACCTTCTGCCCAAAGGCGACTTCGCCCCATGTAATAATAGATATACCCAGTTTAAGATCAGGTGTCAACTTCTTCAGTTGTTTTCTAATGTTAGAACTCTCTTTCGGATACCTCTCGGCGCCAAACCAGTATGACCAGATACAGGTGTCAAGTAGGAAAGCGTGCATGTCAATCTTCTTTGAATGCCTCTTCGGCAACTTTAAGAGCGTTAATGATTTCCGGCGACCTTACTCCTTCTACCCATTTGCTTACGAAAGATACCGTTGACCTCTGATATTCCTCAGAAAGATACTCGTGTAACGGAATGAACGAGTCAAAGTCTTCAGGAAAGTATCGTGTAAACTTGAAGTCCACTCCGTTTCTCTCCCACCCATCAAACAAATCCAATACTTGTCGTTCTAATTTTGGAGGCAAGTCATACAAACGCATAACTTCTGCGTCGATGGCTAACATCTTTCTCTTAGCTTCTTTGGTGTCTAAGTCCGTCTGAAAAACTTTACTCGCCGAGGAAAATAACTCAAAGTATTTTTTTACTAAACGGCTCACCCTGTTCAGAGCCTCCTTTCCTACATCTGGTATTGGTAATGCCCTAATCATTCCCGTAAGAACGGTTCGCTTTGTCCCATGGCAGTAAGCATACGCATTTGCCAATGGAGAATTCAGTATTGCCCACAAAACCTCGAGCGACCACACCTCAGTTTGTGGACGAACTACTAAGAAACTGCTTGTGACAGGATGACCTTCATAATCTATTAACGCCTTCAATCGCCATGGTCCCCGACTTACTGGTGCGTAATTAAGCAAAACTTGTGATATCCGTTTGTCAGTTCCCCTCCTCCGACTACGTATCGCTTCCGACCGAATGTTTAAGTACCAAACTTTTGGTTGTTCGGTTATTTTAAGATCGTTATGAAATTTCAAAAATCCCCTACTTCCCCCTGTAAACTTTGTCTTACTAAATGTGGTAACACCTTCTGGTAAATCCTTACCCTTGAAGTCAAATCCCTTCCCTATATCCGCTATTTCTTCTAAGGGTACAAGTTTTATGCAATATTCCCAAACAGGTCTAAGTTCAGGAGTACGCAAATCATAATCATCTGAATCTAAAAAACGAGCTTGTGGTATCATTTCTTTTGGTGCACTGTAACGATCTCTAAACTCATCCAGAGTTTTTTCCCTGACCCTCACATATCTTGTTTTGTTTGTAATTCTCCTAGAAGTTTTCTTTCGTCCCAAGACAACGGCGCATTCATGATCAGCGGAGGGAAAAACATTATCAGGCAAAACATATACTTCATATATTTCAAAACCCTTAATCAAAATTTTCCGTAATGAAATGCTATTTACACTGTTTAGAAAGCCACGAGGAAGGATCACACCAAGTACTGAGTTAGTAGGCATATAAGGTAATGTTCGAGCCAGCACTTCTGAAGCTTTGTTGCCGTACTGCAAACTGATACCCTTTTCAGAATAACCGGATTTTTCTTCTGGAGTAAAATTTTGGAATGGTGGATTACATAATAAAATCGTTGAATTACTTGCTAACTTAGTAAGAACTTCGCCTTCGTACACATCCGCTGACTTCAACTGCCAACCATTCGGATTTGGAACATCGGCCAAAGTCAATGACAGTTTTGCAATCTCTCTGGCAAAAGAATCAATCTCTACACCAAACAAATGATTTTTGAGGTAATCATGGCGTTTCTGGGAATTGTGTTCTTGAATCATCTCTCGAAGCAGTCGGGCAGCAGAAACGAGAAACGGTGCATGGCCACAAGTCGGTTCCAGCACCATGCGATCATATTCTGGGATCTCCTCAATCCAGGACGAAAGCTGCCACACTATATAATCCACCAAATATGATGGCGTAGCGTGAATACCCAATGCTTTTCTTATATCTCTCGTAATTAGAGTGTTTTCGTAAACATACGCAAGAGATTCAATAGTCAAATGCCTTAAGCTGCCCAATTTCTTGAGCAGCTTTGCAGCTGCTTTCAGGCCTTCTTCTTGTTTTTGTGTTACTTTTTCTTCTGCCTGTTCCGCATTATAATGGTTATGGACTTTTCGTAGCGTCCCAGATACATCGTCCAAATTTATGTCAGAGAACCCTGAAACTTTTTTGTCTGTTAAGATTTTTGCAGCCAATAACCGAAAAACTGACTGAAACAACCATCGCCCTAAATCCTCATCTATATTTGGCTTTCCAAGTTCGTTATGAAGGGCATCGCACATTCTTCTTAATAGCTTCGACAGGTGGTTGCCCATTTCATGTTCAAAAAGCGGCATCAGTCCAACATCTACAAAGTCCAGTTGATACTGAGGATCCAAGCGACCGAGAGTCTTTGCACGATAGATGCTTTCTGGAGCAAATTTTTTGCGATGCTCATGGAAAAAAATGGCAACTTTATCAGCCGAAACTTTATCTTCAAGCGTAGGCCTTTGAGCTGTGAAACTCCACCATTGAAGTTCTTCTCGGGAACATGCAAAAAGAACAGGAGCTCCGAGACCACGATAGCTTGTAACCAATCCTTCTATGGATTGCCCACCCAACAAATCTGTATCTACGCCTGCTACACATGCGCTCCTAGCGTCGTAGGTTTGGTGTGCAAACCCAGCCAGAGGAACCTGATGTGGGCCAGAAGTGTCTACGTAAGCATAGTTCTCTTGTAAAAGAGGTTCACGATAACCGCACTTAGCCAGGTATGGACGGAGTTCTCGAGTTGTAATAAGTCTTTCACCGATAACTGCTCATCTCCTTTAAAACCCTACTGTTATATACTGAAAAAACCAACCATACATTCTAATTATCGTTAACGGTGGCTTTCCCACATTAATTTTCGCACACTGCTAACTATCCAAATACAATACCCAAAATTGTAATTCCAGTCAAATATTTAGTAGACAGTCGATTTAGCGTGCAGCGGGAATTAAAATGAAATTTTAATAAAATTGTTCGATTTTCATTGAACATTCAGAAGCAGTTTGGTATAATATAAATCGCCATAGAAATGGCAGGTATTTAGCGGAGAACCGCAAGTCTTCGTATCAGCAGATACACGCCAAAAAAGTTCAAAGTCAAAGGAAACTACGAACTATGAACAATGAACTACTCACAAGCATCGAGAATCAAACTTTAGCTCACTTTAGGCACTTTAGCCCACTTTTTACTAATTTCCCCTCTACAACTGTAGAGAGCGCACTACAAATCGCTCATTTTATGCAAAACAAACCCAATTTCCAAAAAGCCCAAATGAACGTAAATATGGTATTAACAGGGGATTATGAAAAAAAGACACTTGGTGAACGTGGGAAAAACAAACCCAATTCAAAGCCAATACAAACCCAATCAAACCCAATTAAAGCCAATAAAATGCCAAAACAAACCCAATACAAACCCAATTCAAACCCAATTTTAGTTGATTGTTGTAACGGCTTTGTCGATAATTTATTGGAAAAGACTGAGAATTTAATTGTTTTAGGCGATAAGATGGCAACAAGCGGCTTACCTAAATTAGTGGTCTTCAGCGACCCGAAAAAGGGACACGTCGCTGAGATAATTACGGAATTTCTCAATTTTGTAAAGAGCAGGGCCGAGGTCATTGTAAGCTGCGGTATAGAGGAATGCACGGTCGATATTTTGAAAGAGGCAGACTTCGCGGTCGTCTTCGGCGGCGATGGCAGTATTACCTCGGCTGCAAGACAACTTAGCCAGGTGAATGTGCCGGTCATAGGCGTAAACCTCGGCAAGCTCGGCTACCTGGCCGAATTCAACGTCTCTGAGCTTAAAGAATTTTTTCCTTCCTTAACGGCAGGAAAAGCCCACACAGACAAACGCATGATGTTGGGTTGTGGTATTTTCAGCAATGGCGAGGAGAAATTCCGCTCAGCAGCCATCAATGATGTTGTTGTCACGGCCGGGCCGCCTTTTAAGATGATTGAGCTGAAGATGTCGGTGGATGGCCAGCCGCTTGCCGTTTGTATAAGCGACGGCCTTATAATTTCCACGCCGACGGGGTCCACCGCGTATAATCTCTCGGCGGGTGGGCCTATACTTTCGCCAAAGATGGAGGCAATGGTGATTACACCAATGTGTCCCCATTCGCTTAGCTTCCGGCCAATCGTTATCAATGCCGACAGTAAAGTGGAGGTGTTTGGGGTCCGTGTTAATGAAGGCACAACGGTTTCGATGGATGGGCAGGTTTCCTGCAAACTGTCGATTGATGACGTGGTGAGAATCGAAAGGCATAAAGGCGATTTCCTGGTGGTCAATAATCCGCTTCGGACGCAGTGGGACACTTTAGCTACTAAACTAAGCTGGGCTGAAAAGCCGAAGTATAAGAGGAACGGGAAGCCGACTAACTAAAATATGCTCAATTGCGAACATGCCCGCGAGAACGGGGTATTTAATATTATGAAAAACCGCCTTTTTATTATGTTGGCAGCGGCGTTTTTTGCCACATTATCGGAAACAGCCCGGCCTCTGACTCCGTCAGGGATTGCGAATCCGGCGATTAGGCGTCCGGTTGGCCCTGCGACGGTTCCGCAGAGCAGTATCCGCAGCGGCCTGTTTCCCAGTCGTAACCCGGTTGATACGACCGGTAATCTGATGATTACGGGCAACGTTGCCGACGGCAGGCACTTTCAAGGTACAGTGCCGTATGATGCGGTTTCAGCTTTTGCAGGCACAACGAATTCAACGACGCTTGATTCTTTTTTGAGGCGTTCGGCCGGCACAGGAGCTTTAGGCGCGCAGCCGGGCAGATATACCCCGTATTATTCCCCATCAGGAACAGTAACCACAATGAGACCGGGCCTGCGTAGTGTTATCAGGCCGCCAACTGCAACGATAGAGGGCAAAGCTGCGGAAGGATTTGCTGTGCCGACCGGGGCCCGAGAACAGCGTTTGGCAAGCCCGGAGATGGGTATTCCAAGTATCAAATACAGGCCGATGAGGCTTAGTCCGCAGCAGCTCGAAAGACTGATTTCAGACGGGGTCCTTACTCACGCAGAAGCCAAAAAACTGGGGGATGAACAAAACGTGGGCCAAACGGAACGTTTGCAGCGAGATATACAACAGTTGCAACACAGAGCGCCTACGCTTCGGCAAAGCCTGATTGTCCGGGATGAATCTTTGCGGCCATTTAGTAAGCCTGAGCGGACTGGTGATATATTACAACCGCCTAAGCTTCAAAAGCTGGAAGAGGAGCCCGGCAAAGACAAACAGCGGGCCCTTGTCCGGGATAAAGTATTTGCGCCCGCCAAAGGCGGGCTGACAGAGCTGCGTACGCAGGGGCAGCTCGATGTTTATGAGCGGATGAAGCAGCAGCTCGAGAACATTCAAAAAACGCGTGAGCAATTGCGCACGCCGGAAAAGAGACAAGAGGGAGCCGGCAGTGAAGATAAAGGCGTGGATGTGAAGTTATCAGATTTGACGCGCCAAAGGCAGGCACTTTCGACAGGTGAAGAAATAGAAGCGTTTGAGGCCGAGCTCGAAAGACAGGCAATAGGCGACAAACAACAAGATGAACTTACCGAGCTTGAGTTAGCCGCCAGAGCGAAAAGCATTATGGGCGCACACAAGACCTTTGCTTCCTACTCGAATGACAAGTTCAATCAGCATATACGGGCTGCGGAGCAATATCTAAAGGAGGGCAAGTACTACCGGGCTGCGGGCACTTATACTCTTGCGTCGATTTACAAGCCGGACGACCCCCTTGCCTACGCGGGCAAGAGCCATGCGTTATTCGCGGCCGGCGGATATATGAGCAGCTCGCTATTTCTTTCCAGGGCTTTAGAGATTTTCCCCGAGTACGCACGGTTCAAGATAAACCTTGTGGCCATGGTAGGTGACAGGGACAAGCTGGAAAGCAGAATAGCTGATATTAAACAATGGCTGGAAAGGACCGGCGCTGCTGAACTGCAGTTTCTGTTAGGCTACGTTTATTACCAGATGGGCAGGGCCGGTGAAGCCAAAAAAGCGATAGACGCCGCTTATGAGAAGCTGCCTGACTCGCCGGCCGTAATTGCGCTTAAGAAAGCCATTGACAGCGCAATAACAGAAAACAGAGGACAGAAAACAGAGGACAGAAAACAGAGCACACAAAACAGATAACAGAGGCCTTTTTTTCTGACTTCTGACTTCTCCGTAAGTCCACTTGGGGACGCCTTACGGCGGAGTCCCAAGGACTAACATCTGTCCTGCAAGTTAGTTTTTACCGGCCTTATCTATTACCTTAATCGTATCCGTGGCTTCAAATTGTGTTCCGTCGGTGAATCGGCCGGTGATTTTTAGGTTGATATCGCCTACCTCAAGTATAGCCTGAACCTTTTCGCGGCTGAACTTTGCGGTTGCAAGCTGCGCCTGCTCATCGACTGAGAACTGCTCAGGTTGAATTTCGTTTCCAAGGAAAACACTGTTTGGGTCAATATCGGCAATATTGTAGTCTTCGGGCAGCCAGATATAGCAGGTAATCGATTTGCCTTTGCTTGCCAGATTTATAGTACGAGGGACAATCCTAACCTCGGCCGGTAGCGGCGCCTCGTAAGCACCCATATCGATTCGCGCACCCATTACGCGCGGGTTGCCGTCGAGGTCTGTCTCGTTTGGTTCAGGTATGTAATTCGGGTCGCCAGCGTCTATGCACGGTGAAGTGGGGAGCAGATGATAATCGCCATCAATCCAGGTGCCGTTTGCATCCCAATAACCCTGTGCCATAAAGCACGGGTCGGCGTCGATATTTCCTTGGCCGGGGTGGCCACCCTGGATATCGCTGAAGTTCACATTGGCGTAACCGGGTATTTGTGTGGCTGAGTTGCCCCAGAGGATGCAGCTCGTTAGATTTACGGTGCTATCTCTTGCGCAGTTAAGTGTTCCGCCATTTCCCGGAGCAGCATTTGCAGTTAACAGACAGTTAGTCAGGGTCGGACTACTGTGGTAGTCGATGTACATTCCGCTGCCATCTTCACCGGCCATGTTTGCGATGAATGTGCAGCCGGTGAAGGTCGGACTGCCTGCGATGCTGTACATTACGCCGCCGCGTCTTGCAGCGGAGTTGTTGGTAAATGTGCAGTGGATTATGTTTGGCTCGGTGTCCCAACTGAACATTGCGCCTCCGTATTTAGCGGCGGAGTTTTCCTTTAGAATGCAATTTGTTATCGTAGGATTGGCTCCGTGACGACAATAGATTCCGGCACCCCATATCGACCATGCGTTCGTGATAGTAAAGCCGTCAATTCGTGTTTCTTTTCCTTCGTTGGTGTGGAAGTAGAAGGCCCGGCCGAAGTTTTGACAATCTATGATGCATTTTTTCGGGCCGGCTTCGCTGCGAAGAGTAATTGCCTTGCCGCGAAGATTCAGGTCTTTATTGCCGAGGCCTCTATAGACACCGTCGCTTACAAGGACAATATCACCATCAATCGCAGCATCAATGGCATGTTGAATTGTGCCAAAGTCCTGCGGCACGCGCAGCGGGCCGGTTACTTTTAGCTCAACCGTTACGGTGCGAAGGCGGTTTGGCGCCTGCGTGTCCGAGATAATCAGGGCGCACGTATTTACTCCGTGAGTAATGCCCGAAGGGTCTACAGTAATGATTATGTCGTCGAGCTCCCCTGAAGCGAGTGTGCCCGCTGAGGGCGAAATGGTGAGCCAAGGGCAGTCTTCGGCCAGCTCGTAAGTTAGCTCTACACCGCCTGCGTTGCCGACAGTAAGGGTCTTTTGATGTAAGTTTGGGTCGCCCTGGCGGAGGTTGAATGTAATGTTGGCCGGGGCGACTACTATGGTGGCGGCAGCAGGGTTGTATTCATAAGCTCCCATGTCGACAACGGCAATCACACGAGGATTACCACCTAAATCCGTAGGCGGCAGGCCACCAGGAGGGGAATTCGTTCCGGCGTCGATACACGGAGAGTCAGGGGAGAGATACGGCTGTGTGTCCAGGAGAAATTTTGGATTCGCACCAGTATTTCCTGTGCCCGGCCCCTCCGGGTTCCAGCCCTGGATGCAACTGTAGTTTATGACAACGTCCAGAACGGACATTAGTATGGCGTCGTTGTGGTTTCCCCAGATAATGCAGTTTGTGAAAGGCCCGGGACATCGACTGACGGTCACGTCACCGGTGTTGTAAATAAGCGTAGAGTTTGTTATTGGGCCTGTGCATTGGTATATTCCGCTGCCCGGGTAGGAAGGAGAGCTGTTACCTGTGATGACACAATTGTTTATTTGTGCGTCACAGCAGTATAGTCCGCCGCCATACCCATTGGTGGTGGAATTATCGGCTATGGTACAATTTATGATCTTGCTGTTCTGGGCAGCACGGGCAATTGCGCCTCCGTATCGAGCTATGTTGTTGCTGATTGTACAGTTGGCAATTAAAGGATTACTGGCTGCCGCCGGGGATTTGGAGCATCCGATTCCGCCACCTTCGGAGTGAGCAGCATTGTTGCCGGTGATTGTGCAGTTGATAATTATCGGGTCGCACCGCACACAGTAGATTCCGCCGCCGTTCCAGTCGGCGGTGCAGTCGGCAATGATACATTTGGTGATTGTTGGGCTGCTATAACGACAGTAGATACCACCGCCGTCATAACCGGCCTTGGAGTTTGCGTAGCCGTTGATGATAGTCAAGCCGGCCAAAACGCAGTTTGGACCTTCGCCGCTCTGTACCTTGAATCCTCGGTGTGCGACGGTTTTGGTGCCCTGGCAATTAATCACAGTTGCCCGGACTACAGCGGGGTCGTCAGGGTTGACACTTCGAATTGTAATGGCCTTTCCGCGTGGGTCTATGTCTCGGTTTCCGTCTCCGATATATGTTCCCGGTGCGATAACGACGGTATCGCCGTCTATGGCCGCATCGACTGCAGCCTGAATAGTCTCATATTCCTGCGGGACGCGCAGGGTGTAGGGCGTGCGAAAAGGCACAAAGACTAACGCCTGGGCCTGGAGGCCGGCATAGTCGGCTTGCACAGTGACGTGTTGAGGTCCGTCGATATCGTAAGTTTGGAGCAGGCCGGAGGCATCAATAATAACGAGATTCTGCGGCCAGGCCGTCCAGAGGGCCGAGTGCGTTACATCCCTTGTCCCGCCCTGCTCATAGTGAGCGACCGCCTTGTATCTGCCGGTGCAGTTCTCCCTGACCTTCGGGGGGCCGATTATTTCAAGACCAACCGGTGCGCGAACCTGAACCGTCACCTGCGCCTGGAAGCCGGCATAGTCGGCGTGTATTGTAATATCTCCAGACAAGGTGACACCGTCAGTGTTCAAGAGTCCCCCGGCATCAATGCCGCCAAAACCCGGTGGTTCAAGAGACCATACAGACATCGTAGTCACGTCAATGTTTGAACCATCGTCATAAGATGCTACGGCCAAATATTGTTCCAAAGAGTTTTCGTGGACTTCGTCCGGGCCGATCAGATCGATTCCGAGAAATGTTCCGTGTTCGTAAGTAAACTCATCGACTCCTATGTCAACGCATTCACCCATCAACCGCGGCTCACCTTCCCAATCCGTCATATTGACATTTGGCAAATAGTCCGGGTCGCCGGCGTCGATGCATGGTGAGCCTGGCAGCAAATGGTAATCACCGCGGGTAGGGTCAGCGAACATTGGATCGGCAGAGATGTTGCCCTGTGTACCTGTTAAGTCGAAAGGCGTGCTTTGAGAGATGTAATTAGTTGTGTTGTCCCACACATCGTTGTAAGTAATTAGTTTCTTTCGCTCCTCGTCCCTTGAGTTATAAACGAAATAGATTCCTTTTACAAAATTTGTGATGATGTTTCCGGTAATAGTTGCTACGGACTGCATTCTATAATAGATACCCGTTCCCGAGCCCGGGTCGCGGGCGATAATGACGTTGTTCCTGATTATTGCGCTTACACCGCCGGCAGAATATATATGATCCAGGAACACACCGCTGTTAGAATTGAGCACGTTGTTTTCGATGAGCGGAGTCGAGGGGGGATGTTCATGACCTTTAACATACGCTTCTATCGCGAAATTCGACGCTATGATTCTGCAGTACCTTATTGTGGGAGAGTATCCGTCAAAGTATACGCCTGTATCGCCGCGTATAGTGAAGCCTAATAAGCTTCCATTCGAGGCGGTGACAACGATGCCATCGGCCGATATAACTGTGGCGGCGACGACACTGGGATAATGCGGATGTGTGCCGGTTACGGTAATGGCCTTGCCTCTGAAGTTGATGTTTTCGTGGTAGGTGCCCGGAGAGACAATTATGACGTCGCCGTGGTTGGCGTGGTCGATTGCGGCCTGAATGTTACTGAAGTCAGCAGTTCCATCGTCATCGACGTATATGATTTTTGCGTGAGCGGTGCCAGCAAAGGCCAATACTATCATTAATAGCGAAATTGTCAGTGCGGTTTTAAGAAATGTTCTTCCATCCATTTCTGGACCTCCTTTCGCCCCCTTTGGGGGGCTAAAACCGTTTTTTTTCGGCGCATGAAAGGCCGGCAAGAAGCTGAAAGTATCGCTTCGCCAACTATATGTTCGATACTAAGCAATATAACTAATTAAAACAGGGGAGTCAAGGAAATTCTTATAGGACTTAAGGAGATGTGCTAAAAAAGAAAGACGGTGGGCTGAAGCCCACCCTGCAATCTACAATCTTCGGCACGCTAAAGGCGTGACTTCCGTCGGAATGACAGTACATATAGAATGTTACACTCGCTTAGATAAACAACCTGCGGTAAAACCGCAGGCTAAATAACGCCGCAATAAACCCCTCGACCTTACTCAGGACAAGTTGTTGGGCTAAATATCCGCTCGATATTCAATGCTTGCTATGAGTGATGAATAATGGATAATATTTATTGCAATGATAAAGGCAAATGCCGGTTTGGATATTGAAGAAGTTTTTGCGACGGGCGGGGTCATTTCGCAATCGTTCGGCGGGTTCGAGGAGCGGGCCGAACAAGTGCAGATGGCGCGTGCGGTGCAGAAGGCGTTTGTAGAAGGTCGGCATCTGGCTGTCGAGGCGGGGACGGGGGTCGGCAAGAGCTTCGCATACCTTATCCCGGCCATAGAACTGGTTTATCGAAAAGCGGGCCCTATTAGAAATTCTGCAAAGTCCGAGAGAATACAAAAAAGGAAGAACTCTAACGGAGCAGGCAAGGTGCTAATCAGTACCTTTACCATCACGCTGCAGGAGCAGTTGACAGGCAAGGACATTCCATTTCTGCAAGGCTGTCTTCGGCGCGGATTTACAGCGGTGCTTGCAAAGGGTAGAGGGAATTATCTTTGTAAACGCCGGCTTGAATTTGCGCTGCGAAGGCAGGGCCGATTGTTCGATGAGTCCGGCTCGCAATTAGCGGTGATAAACGACTGGGCCAGACAAACCGATGACGGCTCGCTGAGCAATCTTACGTTCGTGCCGAAGAACCAGGTCTGGGACGCGGTCAAGAGCGAACACGGTAACTGCCGCGGCAGAAAATGCCGGCATTTTCGCGAATGCTTCTACTGGCGAGCGAGGCGGCGACTGGAAACCGCGGATATTATTGTGGCAAATCATGCACTAATGTTTAGCGATCTCGTTCTAAAAGAGCAGGGGGCATCGGTCCTGCCAGACTACCGATACGTGATAATCGATGAGGCACAGAATATCGAGCACGTGGCCGAAGACCATTTCGGAATAGATATTAGCAATTACAGAGTAAGATTTCTGCTCGACGGGCTTTATAATCCGCGAACGCACAAAGGGCTTCTGGCTTACATGGCTTCGCACGGCAAAACAGAGGCGGCGATGAAAATTGTCGGGCGAATCGAGAAAGAGGCGAGGGCGTTCTTTAAGGCGGTCCGGGAATGGTTCGAAGAGAACAAGGGGCAGACCAACGGCAGATGTTATGCGAATTTCGTTGACGACAGAATCGGAGGCAACCTGAAGGAGCTGCGGCTGGAATTAGCCAAGCTGGCCAAGGGAGCCGAAGACACTGATGAGAAATTTGAGATTATGCGGTTCGTCGACCGCTGTGCTGCGCTTGCGCAGGATTTAGACCGCTTCCTGGCGCAGAAGCAGGCAGATTATGTTTACTGGGTCGAGGTTGGCGGTGGCGGAGGGAGTCGCCCGCGGCGGGTAGTTTTGAAAAGTGCGGCGGTGAACGTCGGGGCGGATGTGAAAAGGTGCCTGTTCGATAAATATGAATCGGTGATAATGACGAGCGCAACTTTGAGCAGCGGGACGGTGGGAGAAAAGATTAACCACCGAGAACGCAGAGGGCACAGAGAAAATAAGAGAGAAATGGATTCCTACTTTCGCAGGAATGACAATGTTAAAAAACTCCGCGAACTCGGCGGTAACACCAGTGGTTTTGATTTTTTTGCCGGCCGAATCGGGCTGGAAGACTACGAAGCTCTCGGCCTCGGGTCGCCTTTCGATTACGAAAAGCAGGTTACGATTTATATCGAAAAGGACCTGCCGAATCCTAACGAACCGTCTTTTATTAAAGCCGCAGCCGAGAAGGTAAAAAAATACATACTGCAAACAAAGGGGCGGGCGTTTGTGCTTTTCACCAGCTACAAGATGCTCGGCGAGCTCTGCGAGGAGCTCGATGACTGGCTGGCGGAAAATGATATCGAACTGCTTCAGCAGGGAGCGGGTGTCGACAGGACGGTGCTTTTGAGGCACTTCAAGGCTGAGGGTAACAGTGTCCTATTCGGGACGGACAGCTTCTGGCAGGGCGTTGATGTGCCGGGGGCAGCGCTTAGCAATGTTATCATTGTTCGTCTGCCGTTTGCTGTTCCTGATAAGCCGCTGCTTGCCGGCAGATTAGAGCAGATACGAGAGCAGGGGGGCAATCCTTTCAATGATTATCAACTGCCTTCGGCGATTATCTAGTTCAAGCAGGGCTTCGGGCGACTAATCCGCAGCAAGACCGATACCGGCATCGTGGTTATCTTGGACTCGCGCGTGGTCAACAAATCCTACGGTGCGAAGTTCTTAGCCGCGATACCGAAATGCAAAACGAAGATAGTGGCCGGTGACTCGTGAGGCGAGCCGCGGATTAGCTGGAGATGCTGCTCTCAAGGTGGGCAAGTACTGTCCTGGCTTTCGAGACTTTGTTTCCGGCCGGGCCGTTCCAGTACAACTCTGCATCCCTCTTCAAAAGGTCTTCGATTCTTTTGCAGGCCAAAAGTACGGTGGCGTGATTTTTATTGCCCATAAACCTGCCTACCTCCGATGAGGACATCTTTGTGTGCTGTCTTGTCAGATACATACTAAAATGCCGGGCGAGTGCCACAGTCCTGTCTTTCTTGGAGGAGTGTATCTTTGCCGGTGTTATGCCGAAATACGTGGCGACGGCTGATTCGATGTCGGATATGTGCACAATCGGGTCGCATCTTTCCAGGTGCTCGGCCAGAACCGCCTGGGCCATAGGCAGGTTGATTTTCTCGTTTTGCAGTGCAGAGAAGGCAATTAATTTCAGCAGAGCCCCTTCCAATTCCCGCACGTTTGTGCGGAGATTTTCGGCGATGTATTTTATTACATTTTCGGAGATGGTTTTTTCGATTTTCAATCTGGCGTTGCCGGTCGTTAATTGTCTTGCGTACTGTCTGCATATTTGACATCGCGTGTTGAAATCCGGGTTCTCAATCTTTACGACCATTCCTGAGACGAAGCGGTTGACCAGCTTATCCGAGAGCTGTCCTATCATCTTGGGATGTGCGTCGGAAGCGAGGACGACCTGCTTGCCGGCCAGATTGATTGTATTGAAAGTATGCAGGAATTCCTCCTGCGTTGAAGGCTTGCTGGCCAAGAAGTGGATATCGTCGATTGCTAACAATTCCGTTTGCCGCATTCGTCGCCTAAAAGCCTCCAGCTTTTTTGTCTTCAAGGCCAGCACGAACTGATTGGCAAAATCTTCCGCTGAGAGGTACAGCCAATTAGTTTGGGGCCGACTTAAACACACGGCATTGCAAATCCCTTGCAGCAGATGTGTTTTTCCGACCCCGTATCCTCCGTGAATAAACAGCGGATTGAAAGGGCAATGCTTTTCTTCTACGACGGCTTTTCCGGCGTTGTATGCCAGTTGATTGGACGCGCCGACAACGAATGTGTCCAAATTGAAGTGAAGCTTCTTCGTTGAAGGCGACAGTATTGTCGTTCTGTGGCCGGGCAGTCGATTCCGGGCCTTTGCCACGAGTTGCGCCTGTGAGTCGAGCTGGGGTCGCCGGAGGCTCCCGGAAAGCTCCGGGTCGATTGTAAATGTAATCTTTGCCCCTGTCCCGGTAGCCTCGCGAACCGCCTGTCCGATTTCCCTTGAGAAATGATTTTCAATCCAGCTCGCAATAAAGAGGTTTGGCACACCAACTTTTAGATATCCGCCTGTAAGTGTCATTTTGGTTGAGTTCTTAAACCAGATTCTAAACTTTTGTGGTCCGACCTTCGCGGCAAGAGCTTCGTTAATAGCGTTTATCTGTGTTCCGGCGGACCGGGCCTGCTCATCCGTGATTGTGCCCTGCATTGATACTCTCCTCTGCCAATCGATAGTTCCAAGTTTTTCGTGTTCAATTTTGATTCCCTGCCGGTAACAAGCAGGAGTAAAATTCACAAGTCAAATAAACGTTATTATTGGTCAGCGACAAGACAAATCAACGGCATTTTAGAAAAATTCTTTTCCACTTGATAGAGGTTCCTGTCAGCATTGACTTTGCGCACGAAAAAAATTTATTTTTAACAGGTTTTGCACAACGTAAGTTTGTTTTGTGGAAAAGCTGTGGATTGTATTTGTTATTGACTGTTTGGTGCCGGCAACTTAGTATTGTTTAGTCATCAATTTTTTAATGGAGAATACAAATGAATCGACGTGATTTTTTGAAAGCCATTGGTCTGGGCGCGGCATCGCTGACGCTTGACGGTTGCCTGAGTGCTTCAACGCCGTTTACGGGCGGTAGGGACAAGACCAAGCCGAACATCGTGATAGCACTGTGCGACGACTTAGGCTACGGGGACCTTAGCTGCTACGGCCACCCACACATCAAGACACCGAACATGGACAAATTAGCTGCCGAGGGGATGAAGCTGACGGACTGCTACGCGGCCGCTCCGGTCTGCTCACCCGCGCGGGCGGGAATGCTGACCGGCCGCACGCCCTACCGCAGCGGGATTTATGACTGGATACCCGGCAATAATCCCATGCACCTCAAACAAGAAGAAATTACAGTTGCGACGCTGTTGAAAGAGGCCGGTTATGGTACCTGCCACGTGGGCAAGTGGCACTGCAACGGCAAGTTTAACTCGGCCGAGCAGCCGCAACCTGACGACCACGGTTTTGAGTACTGGTTCTCCACGCAGAATAACGCCGGGCCTACGCATCACAATCCAGTCAATTTTGTCCGCAACGGCCAGCCGGTGGGTAAACTGAAAGGATATTCCTCTTCGCTGATAGTTCAGGAAGCAATCGACTGGCTGAATATTAAATGGGACCGCTCAAAGCCATTCTGCTTGCTCGTGTGGTTTCATGCACCGCACGAGCCGATTGCCACGGGGCCGGAATTTATGGAGATGTATGAGGGCAAAAAAGAGGCCATATATTACGGCAATGTATCGCAGATGGACCACGAGTTCGGTAGGTTGATGAAGACGCTGGACAGGATGGAGCTGCGCGATGAGACTTTTGTGATGTTCACCAGCGATAATGGTCCTGAGACGTTGGACCGTTATCGCGGTGCGCACCGGTCGTTTGGTTCTCCGGGGCCGCTGCGTGGTATGAAGCTGCACATATATGAAGGCGGGATTCGCGTGCCGGGCATCATCCGCTGGCCGGGTAATACGAAAGCCGGGACCATCTGCGACGAGCCGGTCAACGGTACGGACATTTTAGCCACGCTGTGCGCAATGGCGGGAGTCGGCGTGCCGAGTGATAGGCCAATCGACGGTGCCAGTATTCTGCCGATTTTTGAGGGCAAAAAAATAAGGCGGAAAGTGCCTTTGTACTGGCGATATGACCGGGCGTTGAGCAGGCCGTTGACCGTGGCGATGAGAGAGGGTGACTGGAAGATTATCGCCGACAATAAAATGACGAAATTTGAGCTGTATAACCTTCGCAAAGATATGACGGAGGAGCACGACCTCGCCACAAGTGAACCGAGGCGTTTGGAGGCGATGAAGAAAAAGCTGGCCAAGTTACATGCTGAAATCGAGTCCGAAGGGCCGAGATGGGGACGGGAATGAGACAGGCCGGCAGCAAGCCATCCCCAAAAACATTCGACTTAGCTTAAGGCTGCCACCCGTTGGAAGAAGGCTGCAAGATGTACGCAGCTTGGCCGAAAAACAGTTATCAACTCTGCCTTAGCCAGCGGAGGATTTCGAGGGGGCCGGGGCGTTTTCCGTACATTAGAATGCCTGTTCGAAATATTTTTGCAGCGGTCCATATCACAACCAGCACGGCTATAGCCAACACGACCACCGTTGCGAAAATCTCAAACAATGATACATCCGAGCCGGCGGCCAACCGCAATATCATCACCATGGGTGTTACGGGCGGTACGAACGACAATGCCCTTGCGAGGGTGCCATCGGGACTTTGAACAAGCTTGAACCAACCTATCATCGGAATTACGAATATTAACATAACGGGCATCATTAGGCTCTGGGTTTCCTTGATGGTGTTACAGACCGAGCCGATGCCGGTCAGGATGGCGCTGAATAAAAGATAGCCAAGAATGTAATATATCACAAAATACACCATCAACTGCGGAGTGATACCAACGTTTAGGCCCTGCCAACTGGCGGCTGCATAGGCGGCAGCGGACCAAAGGGTCATTACGGTCAGGCCGATACCGGCCAAGCCGAGGATTTTGCCGGCCATCAGTTGAAAGGGGCTTACGGCTGAGAGCAGGACCTCGATAATCCTTGAATTTTTCTCTTCAATTATGCTGCTGAGCATGTGCTGGCCCGTTCCGACCATTCCCATAAATATCAGGTACATAAAGAAGAAGGGAACCATCATGCCGGCTATTCTCTGGCCCTGGCTTTGGACCTGCTCCCTGCCTTCGGCGGCCCCTATTTCGAGGCGTTCAAGAGGGACGTTTCGAAGCCTGGCGAGCAGTTTTTTGTCGATTTTTTCTATTTCGTACCGCCGATTCTCAACGGCCTTCCTGAAAAAATTCTCGATGGTCCAGAAGGCATCAACATTGGCGGGCTTTGGCTTATAGGTATAAAAACGTATCTTGCCCGGGCCTTCGAGAATGTCTTCGTCCAGGACAACATAGGCATTGAACTGACCATTGCGGAGCTTCGTTTTGCCTTTTGCTTCAGTTGAATTCGCATCCTGCTGAACGTCGAGGCGTTGAAGGAGAAATTGACTATTGGGATTTCTTTTATTGTAGTCATCGAAAGAGGTTTTGATGTCTTCTGCCAGTGTTTTTGAGAGGTCAGTAACCCCTACCACGATATCGGGGCGCGGGCCGGCTTTGCCGCCCGAAATTGCTTTAGTGAAGAAGATTATCACGCCGATTATGACGGGGGTCATTAACAGGCCAATAATAAACGTCTTGGTCTTGGCTGTTTCAATATATTCGCGCTGCGCGACCTTAAGAATCCTGTGCATCGCTTGCTCCAACTAAGTTGACAAAGATTTCGTGCAGTGAGGGCACCTTTACCTCAAAGGCCCGCACCCGTGCGCGCTGCATAAGGGCTTGTAGAAACTGCTGGGTATCTGCATCGGTGAGGGTGACATCCAAACGCTTTCCCTCGGATTTTACCGCCCTTACCATAGGCAGTCTTTCAACGAAGCCAGCGTCCCCATCAAGCTCGACGCTGACCGTATGGGCGCTTTGCCGGGAACGAATCTCGTCGAGTCTGCCATCCAATATGGACTTGCCCTTGTTTATAAGAAGGATGAAGTCGCAAAGCTTCTCGGCCTCGTGCATTACATGGGTGGAAAAGATTACGGTTTTACCTTCATTTCGCATCTCAAGAATGATGTTTTTGAGCAGGTCCTGGTTCAATGGGTCGAGGCCGGAAAAAGGCTCATCAAGAATCACAAGCTCAGGATTATTGATGACAGTTACCGCAAACTGGAGCTTCTGGTGCATTCCGCGTGAGAGCTCCTCAACTCTCTTATCGGCCCAGCCTGCCAAATCGACTTGCTCGAGCCAGTAGGGTACGCGATGAGCAAGCTCTTTTGTGTCGAGGCCCTTTATCGCGCCAAAATATGCCAGTACCTTGCGAACCGTCATCTTGCGATACAGTCCCCGCTCCTCGGGCATATATCCTATCCGGTTTTTGACTCTCTCAATTTGACCATCCTGAAATATCTCGATTCGCCCACTGTCCGGGCGGATGATATTCATAATCATACGAATAGTGGTTGTCTTGCCGGCGCCGTTAGGGCCGAGGAAGCCATAGACACTGCCGGCGGGAACCTGAACACTCAGGTTATCCACAGCATGGACCTGGCCGAAGGATTTACAGACATTTTCAAGTGTTGCAGCGTTCATATCAGATACGGTTAATATTGACTCTGGCAGTTCATTGTAATAACAGAAATAGCTTAAGCAACTATTTTCTCGCTATGATTGCGACGTAGCCGCCGTCGTGATCGATACCGTTCACTGACGGCAGGGTGAGTAATTCGGATTCGAGTTCGAAGCAGGGATTTTTGAGCAAAAAATCTTTAATGAGTCGGCTGTTTTCGGCCTTTTGAATGCTGCATGTGCTGTAACAGATTTTGCCATTCGGCCTTATCATTTTAGCGGCGGCAGTAAGCAGGTTACCTTGTGTTTGCGACAGTTGCTTTATTGCTTCGGTGTTTATTCTATAGCGGATTTCGATGCGCTTTGCCAAAACGCCGGTATTCGAGCACGGCACGTCGAGCAGAACACAATCGAATTTAGAATTTGGAATTTGGCCGTATGGAACGATATTGACACAGGTTATGCCGAGGCGGATTATATTTTCCTCTACCGATTTCAGGCGCTCCGCGTCGATATCAGTTGCGATAATTTTTGCCGAATCTTCAGTTAGTTCGGCCAATTGGGTAGTCTTTGTGCCCGGAGCGGCGCAAAGGTCAAGGATTGTCCATTCCGGCTGGGGCTCCAAGAGCCAGGCCGGCAGTGAAGCTGTTATGTCCTGAATGGTGAATAAGCCTTCTGTGAAGCCGGGTAATTCCGTTATAGCTCGCGGACTTCCAATTTTTATCATTGAGGCATCGACATTGTTGCTTATCCGGATTTCTGCTTCCGCAGGAATGACATCGGGTATTATTTCAAAATCGATGTCTGCCTGACTGAATTTTTTGGCTAACTGCTGTGTTGTTATTGTTAGCGTGTTTGGCCTGATGTAGATACTGGGCCTGCGATTGCCTGCAAAGCAGATTTGGCGCACCTGTTCCAGACTAAATTCGTTAAGCCAGTCGGTTATGAGCCATTTCGGTAGTGAAAAGGCGGTGCTTAGATAATCTGTCGGCGAAGCTTCCGGGGCCGGGAGAATGTCTGTATCGAACTGGCAGCCGGTTGCAGTTGATTGCGGAATTGCTTTTTTAGGATTGGCTTGCGATAGCGGAATTCGACGGTTTTGTATGTGTCTTGTGATTTGTAGCAGGACCGCATTTACAAAGCCGGTTTGCTTTTTTGCTGCGAGAGCTTTGGCCACACTGACCGCTTCGTTTACGATTGAATACTCCGGGGTTTGGGGGCTATAGATAAGCTCGAAAGAAGCGACACGTATGATATTGAGCAACCTTGGTTGTATCCTTTCAACGGGACAATCAGCAAATTGGGTTATGACATCATCGATGACAATGCGGTTTCTTATCGTTCCGAAGACGAGGTCGGTGGCCCGCTGTTTCTCGTTAGTTTGTTGAAGCATTTTGCTTAAGATTGGAGCGGCATAGTTATGTTTGGGGTCGAATTGGTTTAAGACAGCCGTTGCAATTTGGCGTGCGGTTTTTGAGCCTTGGCTGGTCATATTATGTTTCTATTTTCATAAACAAGTCGCCGGGCTGAGTATGTTGGCCATTAACGAAATCCTTGAATTGCATAAGATGAGAGCCGGTCGGCTTTATTTTTGTAATCTTTAAGGCGCGTTGGCCGCAGATTACATTCAGGCTTTCATCGAGCGTTCCCGACGGCAGGTGAGCCGGGTTTGAAGTTTCGACAACTTCGGCCATCGCTATTGTTACCCGCAGAGACTTTTCGGTTTTTTTCGAGAGATACATTGCCGAAGCTCCGGGCCAGGGCCAAAAGCCCCGCATCTTTCTCTGCAGCAACTCAGCCGGCTCGTTAAAGTCCAGAAAGCCGTCGGATTTTTTCAGCTTCGGCGCCAGGGTGGCCCTGGAATGCTCCTGGCCGGTATAGACCGCGGTGCCGTCGGCGATGTCGTCTATTGTTTTTAACAGCAGCGGTGCGGCGATTTGCGCCAATCTGTCGTGAAGCCGGCCTGCTGTTTCGTCTGCTCCAATATCCGTTTTCGATTGCGCCAGGATGTTACCGGCGTCCATAATTTCGGCCAGCGCGATTATACTTATGCCGGTTTGTTTCTCGCCGTTGATTATTGCCCAGTTTATGGGTGCAGCCCCACGGTATTTCGGCAGCAGCGAGGCGTGGACATTTATAGAACCTTTGGGCGGCAGCTTTATTAGCTCATTCCCGATTTTCTGGCCGAACGCAATTACCACAATCAAATCCGGCTGATAATCTGCTATCTTTTCGATAGTCGGCGGAGAGTTTACGTCGTCGATTTCGATAAAAGGTATCGAACTTGAATCCGCCCAGTGTGCTACGGGTGTGGGAGTAGGTTTTCTACCTCTGCCGGCGGGGTGGGGCGGCTGGGTCAATATAAATTGGAGCCTATGGCTGGAGCAGGCCAAAGCGTTAAGACATTCAAGGCCGAATTCTCCGCTGCCGAGATAGATTATCTTCATAATACCCGATGCTCGATACTCGATGCTTGATTCTCAAGTATCGGGTACCGGCTTTCAAGATTCACATTCTACGCTTCTGTTCGTGTTGTTCTCTAAGCCTTTTTAGCTGCCTTCGGTGTACGATTCCCGCGGTCTGGCCCATACGGTTGACGATGGTTAAGCCGTTGATGTGGTCATTTTCGTGCTGTAGGGCCCTCGCCAAAAGTCCTTCGCCATCTTCGGTAAATTCATTGCCATCGAGGTCAGTGGCGGTAACTTTGCACTTTTTGTATCTTCGAATTTTCGTGAAAACGTTCGGGACGGAGAGGCACCCCTCATCCATCGAATCAAGCTCACCGGTGGGCGTAACAGTGGGGTTTACATAAACTTTGACGGCTTCCCTGGTTCCATTGAGTGATATGATAAACAGCCGCAGCGATACTCCAATCTGCGGCGCCGCCAGGCCGACGCCCTTGTTTTTTAGCATAACATCTTTCATCTTCTCCACCAACTGGCGGATATTATCGTTGATTTCTTCAACGGGCGAAGCCTCTTTTGCCAAAACGTCAGCCGGATAATGCGTGATTCGACATTTTTCAATATCTATCATTTTTATATCTCGCTGCTCGCGGATCGACACTCGATACTTCACACTTATTTATCATCGAATTCGTCTCCGGAGAATATATCGCCAAGGTAGTGCTGTCTTACTGTCTCGTCGCGGACGATTTCGGCCGGCGAGCCGGCGCCGATGACCTTGCCATGGTCGATTATGTATGCCTTATCGACAATCTCAAGCGTTCTCTCGACATTATGGTCGGTAATGAGAACACTAAGGCCGGAAGCGACAAGGCGGCGAATCTCCTGCTGCAGGTCTCCGACGGCAATAGGGTCAACGCCGGTAAACGGCTCGTCCAAAAGAATCAATGAAGGGTCTGTTACCATAGCGCGTGCGATTTCAAGTTTTCTTCGCTCGCCGCCGGACAGGAACCTTCCCTGGCTGTCAGCGACCTCGCGAAGTGAGAAACGGTCAATAAGCATATCAGCCTTTCTGTCGCGCTCGGCTTTGGTGATAGACATTGTTTCCAGAATCGCATAGAGGTTGTCCCTGACGCTGAGCCGCTGAAAGATGCTCGGCTCCTGTGAAAGATAGCCGATGCCGAGTCGGGCACGTTTGTACATCGGCAGCTTTGTAATTTCGCAGTCCTGGAACAAGACATGACCGCCGTTGGGTGTAATCATACCTATAATCATTCTAAAGGATGTTGTTTTTCCGGCACCGTTTCTGCCGAGCAGCCCGACAATTGCACGCTGACCAATCTCAATAGATACTCCGTTGACAACAGCCCTGCCTGAGTACTTCTTCATCAGCCCGCGAGTTTCAAGAAGCTTCATATTTCGTCTCTCGTATTTCGTGTCCTTGTTCCCAAACGAATTTTTGCGTTTGGGGTCCCTTTCGTATTTCGTAGGCGGTATTATAGCTTTAACCACACCCAAAGCAAGCTGTATTTAGCCATCAATATTCAGACTGCCCAGCCGTCGGCAATAACGGTCTGTGTCATTGCAGGCAAATCAATCTATCCCTGTTCGCTAAACACCGTCCACTGTTCGCTAACGACCGTTGAAACGACCTATAACCTGTTTTTCTTTGAAAGCCAATAAATATTCTGGCATTTCAGCAGATTTTTTGCTATTAAGTATTATTTTACGAAAGATAAGACTAGTACTTCCTTGAGGATTCGTATGTTTGCGGTTATAAGCGATGTACATTCAAATCTCGAAGCCTTAACTACAATTCTGGCTGATATCGAAAGGCGCGGCATCAAAACGATTTATTGTCTCGGCGATGTCATCGGCTACGGAGCAAATCCCAAGGAATGCCTGGATTTGATTATAGAGAAGACCAAGTGGTGCGTTCTGGGTAATCACGATTACGCGACCCTCTACGAGCCGACAAATTTTAATTACGGAGCAGAGCAGGCGAGCTTCTGGACCCGCTTTGTTCTGGAAACAGACCATGACAACGAGCCACCTGAAATGAACGAGAGGCGCTGGAGCTTTTTGGGCGAGCTGCCGATGCGGCGGACGCTCAAAACAAAACTGGGAAGCTGCGCAGCAACAATAGATTTCGTTCACGCTTCTCCCAGAAGGCCGATTAATGAATATATTTTCCCGGATGATGTTTACACGAATCCTGCAAAGGTCCGGCTGCTTTTCGAGCGTGTCAAACATATCTGCTTTGTGGGCCATACGCATATGCCCGGCGTATTTCTCGATGAGCCGGATTTTTATCTTCCAAATGAGCTGAATAACGTTTATCCAATTATCGATGACGAGAAAGCAATTATCAATATCGGCTCCGTCGGTCAGCCGAGAGACAAAGACAACCGGGCAAGCTATGTGTATGTTGATGAAAATGAGGTACACTTTGTTCGAGTGGAATACGATTTTGAAACTACAATGAAAAAAATAAAGGCAATCGAACAATTAGACAACTTCCACGCCGAAAGGCTGCGGGAAGGAAGGTAAATTCGTGTCTCGTGACTCGATGCTCGCAACGAGGAGCAAGAGACGAAAAACGAAAGATGAGATTATGAAAATTGTTTTAGTTTCGGTTGTGGTTGGCTTTGTTGTTTTTTGCGGCTGGCTTGTTTATGAAACTGGAATTTTTGAAGCCGGCCAGCCTGAAAACCGACCCTGCATACTCTTACAGCAAACGACGACGGCCGAAGGTGGGGGGAATAAAAATGCAGATGCCGTAAGAAACCAGACGCTGGAAGCGGCTGAATTTACCAGTTTCGGCGCCGACCACGCACCAGCCAAGAGCGTCATACTCGGCTCGACCGACCCTAAGAGCAATTTTATGTTCAAGCTGGAATTGAGCTCAAAAGGTGCAGCCATAAGGAGCGCGGTCTTTAGCAGATTCGACGACCGTGATTATAAAGACCCCCAGCCGTTAGTGATTCTTTCGCCTGTGAAATTAGCCGATGGCACCGAGATTCTATCGATGGCAAATAAGGGCTTTCAAAATGAGGCTCTTGTTCAGCAGGGCCGTGAGCTGCCCCTGCAAGACCTGCACTGGAAGAGCTACGATGTTGAAAAGGCGGACGACTCACAAACGGCACGCTTCGAGGCAACAATTAAAGTTCAAGATACGAATGAGCCGGTTATTAAATTGATTAAGACTTATAAGGTTACACCCGGCAGCTATCTACTCGATTGCGATTTAACTATTGAGAATCTGACGGATAGCGAACAAAAGGCGCGTTTCAATTTGGCCGGGCCGGTCGGCATGGGCAGAGAGGCTGTCAGGAGCGATATGAGACAGGTCATGGGCGGCTTCAGAGATTCACAAGGCCAGGTGACCAGCGTGCCACTCAAGTCCAAAAAGCTCCGCAAGGCAAAAGAGCTCGCCGATAGACGGCTGATAAAACCCGGCTGCAATTTCCTCTGGGCCGCCACGACAAATAAATATTTTGCGGCCATAGTGGTGCCTGTCGCGGATGAGAGTAAGGACTTTTGTGATTGGGTAGCAGACAAGACAGGCCGATTCTATAATCCCGATGGAGATGAGCGTGCCAATACCGGCGATGAGACGATCGGGTTGGACCTGAAAATTGGTTCAGGCAGCCAGCCTTTGGTCATCCAGGCCAACAGCAAAAGAACATATAACTTTCAGTTGTATCTTGGTCCGAAGGACAAAGGCCTTTTCGATAAAAACGAGTTGTATCACAAGCTGGGCTTTGTCCATACGATAACCTTTATGCCCTGTTTTTGCTGTCCTGCCGCGATTATAAATCCGATAGCCTTTGGTATATTGGCACTGATGAAATTGATGTACGGCTTTATCGGCAATTACGGCGTTGTGATTATCATCTTAGTATTCATGTTCCGGCTGGTTATGCATCCGATTAGCAAAAAGAGCCAGGTCTCGATGAGCAAAATGACTAAGCTTGGCCCGAAGACTGAAGAGATAAAGAAAAAATACGCCAACAACAAAGCCGAAATGAACAAGCAGATAATGGCTCTTTATAAAAAACAGGGCGCCTCGCCGATTATGGGTTTTCTTCCGATGATGGTGCAGATACCGGTTTGGATTGCTCTTTGGAGCGCGGTGTACGCCAGTATTGAACTTCGAGGTGAAGGATTTTTGCCGTTCTGGATTACGGACCTTTCGGTTCCGGATGCGCTTTATAGATTTCCAACGACAATAATTGTGCCTTTATTGGGCTGGAAGATAGAATCGCTCAATCTTTTGCCGCTTTTGATGGGCGTGGCCTTTTATCTGCAACAGAAACTAATGCCCAAGCAGGCGACGGCCGCGACAAATCCCCAGGTGGCCCAGCAGCAGAAAATGATGATGATTATGATGCCGCTGCTGTTCCCGCTGATGTTATACAAGGCACCTTCAGGAGTTAATTTGTATATTATGGCCAGTACGTTTGCCGGCGTTTTTGAGCAGCACATCATCCGAAAGCACATCCGAGAGAAAGAAGAAGCCGAGTCAAAGGGCCTGGTCGCGACAACAAGCAAGGCCGGCGGAAAAGTCAAAAAGAAAAAGCCGAAACCATTCTACAGAATGTAATTGGTAACTGGTGTATGACCTTAACGATACTATCGTAGCTGTCAGCTCGCCCACGTCAGGGGAAAGGGCCATTGTTCGCCTAACCGGGCCGAAGACGACCGATGTATTGCAGCAGATTTTCAGCACACCAATCCCAAAAGATAGAAATGGACTCTTCACAGGACGTATAGCTGTCGATTCCGAGCTAAAAATCGATGCCAGGCTGTATCTGTTTCTGGCTCCGCATTCCTATACGGGTGATGACGTTGCCGAAATTCACATCCATACGAACGCGGCTGTCACCGAGGCGTTATTCGGCAACCTTCTGAGCAAAGGCCCTCGCATGGCTGGGCCCGGCGAATTTACGGCGCGGGCGTATCTTAACGGCAAAATGGATTTGACCCAGGCCGAGGCTGTAAATGAAGTTGTTGTAAGCAGCAATAAGTTTCAATTGGCCGCATCGGAGAAACTTCTGGCCGGGCGATTGGCACAAACCACGGCAAAACTACGCTCAGAATTGATGGATTGCCTTAGTTTGATAGAGGCGGGTCTGGATTTTAGCGCCGAAGATATCGAGTTTATAAGCCGTCCGGAGGCGGTCGAAAGATTAACGCAAACAAAAAATGAGCTTGAACGTCTGTTATCGGGCAGTGTCAGCTACGAAGAGGTAGTTGATTTGCCAGCGGTGGGAATCGCAGGTGCGCCGAACGCCGGGAAGAGCAGTCTGCTGAACAAACTGCTCGGCAAAGAAAGAAGTATTGTCTCTGAGCTGCGTAAGACAACAAGGGATGTCTTGACCGGGGTGCTGACATTGGACCATTGCAGATGCGTGTTGTTCGATTGTGCAGGATTGATATCTGCAACGAATAATATTCTCGATGAGCTGGCGCAGCGGGCAGCGATAGAGGCGCTGCGAAACAGCTCTGTGGTTGTATTTTGTGTGGATGTCGCAAAAACAGACTGGTCCGAAGATAGCTTAATACGCGAACTCATAGAGCCGCAAATTCTGATACCGGTCGCAACCAAATCTGATTTACTACCAGAAAAAGTATTAGCTAAACGGCTTGTCGAGTTAAATGAATTACTCGGTCCCGCACCAAAATCGAGCACAGCAAAGCGTTTTTCAGGACTCGATACTAAAAGCGACCACAGCAAACCGGATTTTGGTGCGGGATTTTTGCCAATTTCCGTAGAAACCATATCCGGCGTTGAACTGCTGCGAGAGACCCTCGATAAAAAAATAGTTGAACTGACCGTCGGCACAGGACATGGGACACAAATCCGAGAGCAAATATCAACTGTTGCGCTTACAACGAGACATAAACAGGCGGTCACCGAAGCAATTGAGAATGTCAGCGAAGCCATCAATGAATTGCAATCGGAGAATGATGAGGTTGCCGCAATGATGCTGCGAGCGGCTTACCAGGGCCTCTGCGATATAGAGCAACCCAGCGCATGGCGGGCTGATGAGCAGATATTAGAAAGAATATTCAGCCGGTTCTGTATAGGAAAATAATCTCGTAGCTCAATGCTCGATGCTCAATACTCGTTGTTATTCGTCTTTTGCTTCGAATTCGGCGTCTATTACGCCGTCTTTGCCCTTTCTTTTAACCTCACCTTCGGGCGTCGGTTTTTTATTTATCTTTAGCTTCGAATTCGGCGTTGATTACGCCGACTTTGCCTTTTCTTTTAACCTCGCCTTCGGGCGTCGGTTTTTTATTTATCTTTTGCTTCGAATTCGGCGTCTATTACGCCGTCTTTACCCTTTCTTTTAACCTCATCTTCAGGCGGCGGCGAAGTCTTCTCGTCGGCTGATGCGGCTGACGCGGCCTGCTTCTTTGCCGCCTCTTCATAAAGCACTTTTCCCAATTCCTGGCCGGCGTTTGCGAGGTTTTCAATGGCTTTCTTTATCGCATCTGCATCCTCGCCTTTTACAACCTCTTTCAAGTTGTTGACTGCACTTTCGATGTTGCCGCGAGTTTCAGCGGAGACCTTGTCTCCGTGGTCTTTGAGCGTTTTCCGGGTTGAATAAATCAACTGGTCGGCCTGGTTCTTCAAATCAATAACTTCTCTTTTTTTCTTATCTTCCTCGGCGTGTGCCTCTGCCTCGACGGTCATGTTCTTTATCTCTTCCTCGCTGAGGCCGGAACTGGATTTAATCTCAATGGACTGCTGCTTGCCTGTACCGAGGTCCTTTGCCGAAACGCTCAAGATACCGTTGGCGTCGATATCAAATGCAACCTCAATCTGCGGAATGCCTCGCGGAGCCAGAGGTATCTCGGCAAGCTGGAACCTGCCGAGCGTGCGGTTGTCGGTGGCAAATTCCCTCTCTCCCTGCAGGACATGGATGTCGACGGTGGTCTGACCATCAGCAGCGGTGGAGAAGATTTCCTTCTTGCTGGTTGGAATTGTAGTGTTTCTGTCAATCAATCTTGTCATAACGCCGCCAAGCGTCTCGACTCCGAGCGAGAGGGGCGTTACGTCCAAGAGCAAAATATCTTTTACTCCGGCATCACCAGCGAGCACAGCCCCCTGAATGGCGGCGCCCACCGCAACGACCTCATCAGGATTGATGCTTCTGTTCGGCTCTTTACCGAAGATGCCAGAGACAATCTCCTGTACCTTGGGAATCCTTGTGGAGCCGCCGACCAGGAGAACCTGGGAGATATCTGCTACGGAAACCTTCTTATCCTGCAGCGCTGTCTGGCAGGGTCCCTTTAACCTTTCCAGTATCGGCTCAACGAGGGCCTCGAACTTACTGCGTGTGATGGTAATCTGCAGGTGCTTCGGCCCAGAGGCGTCTGCGGTGATAAAGGGCAAATTGACCGTGGTTTCAAGCTGGGAGCTCAGCTCACATTTTGCCTTTTCGGCAGCCTCTCTGAGACGTTGATGTGCCATTGGGTCATCTCGGAGGTCGATTCCTTCTGTCTTTTTGAACTCGTCAGCGAGATAATTTATAAGGGCCTCGTCGAGGTCGTCTCCGCCGAGGTGGGTATCGCCATTTGTGCTGAGGACCTCAACGACGTCGTCGCCGATATCAAGAATCGAAATGTCGAATGTTCCGCCTCCGAAGTCAAAGACAGCAATCTTTTCGTTCTTTTTCTTCTCAAGCCCGTAGGCAAGCGCTGCAGCGGTAGGCTCATTTATAATTCGCTCGACCTTGAGGCCTGCTATTTTTCCGGCGTCCTTTGTTGCCTGACGCTGTGAGTCATTAAAGTAAGCCGGTACGGTAATAACAGCACTGGTGACTTTTTCGCCCAGATAATCTTCGGCGGTTTTTTTCAAGTCCTGCAAAATCATCGCAGAAACCTCCGGCGGTGTGTATTCCTTGTCTCGTGCGTGGACCTTGACCAGTTCTTCCGGCCCGCCGGTAATCTGGTACGGGACCATCTTTTCCTCCGCTGAGACTTCATTGTGGCGTCTGCCCATAAAACGCTTGATGGAAAAGATGGTGTTTTCCGGGTTTGTTACCTGCTGATGGCGTGCAATCTGGCCGATGAGCCTCTCGGCCTTGTCTGTAAAGCCCACGACCGAAGGGGTCAGTCGAGAGCCGGAAGAATTAACCAAAACCTTCGGGGACGAGCCTTCCATTACGGCAACGACGGAATTTGTGGTTCCCAAGTCTATTCCAATGATTTTAGCCATAGTTATATTCCTTTCGCTTTATTGCCTGTCATCAGTATAAAAAAAGTTCCAAGAGTTTGAATATGCAAAAAGCGTGCCAGTTAAAATGCTGCGCCAGCTCAACTTATTTAACCTCTTGCACTTTAAGAAGTTAAGTTTTTTTACGGCTGTTTTTTCACATTCCAAATTGTCCGTATATAGTGCCATTTTGGCAGAACCGAACGGTATATTTAAGGGGTAAAGACAACAAATCTGATTCATCCGGTTAATGAGTAAGTGTTCCGTTTGAAATTGGGTTTGTTTGGGTTTGAATTGGGTTTGTTTTGGCATTTTATTGGCTTTAATTGGGTTTGATTGGGTTTGTATTGGGTTTGAATTGGGTTTGTTTTTCCCACGTTCACCAAGTG